>WNGK01000124.1_pt1 | contig 66625 bp, 86 predicted proteins | sample 5400601 | NCBI WGS metagenome assembly WNGK01 (sample SAMN13153376, study PRJNA577476) | soil metagenome | isolation source: 60 cm soil or saprolite under Garry oak tree replicate 1 | place: USA:California | collected 2016-06-15
GAGGGATTCAGCTGGCGAAAACTGGGAAGTATGTCAACATCCCGACACGCTGGAGTACCGGACATTTCGTTCTTCCCAGCTATGTACGACAAGTAATCGTAGACGCTGCTCAGGCGTATGTCTCGCTACACGTACGGTACGGCTGGGAGGACTATGCCGCGCTGGCCCTGCACCATCTCGGTCTCGGTACAGCCATGCTCCGGCAGTCTATGGCTAACACGAAGCGTATGATCTGCTCGCAGTTTGTGGACCAGTGCTACGCTGACGCCGACGTTCACCTGTTTCGCGACAACCGCTGGCCTGGTTACGTCACTCCAGGCGACCTTAACCAGCTCCTAGATAACTACCAGGACAATGAAGCCTGACCTCAGAGTGATCGCCTGCAACTACAATCAGGGCATCAGCGCGGTCTCTAGTGGCTCTATCGCCTATGTGCATTATACGAATCCGGGAGGAGGGAATGACAGAATCCCGTTGCTCGTCCGGTCACGTAGCGGACGCATAATAGGAAAATGGGAGGCAATGCGTCGGCTGGATAATTTCCGGTTCAAGACAATTCCGCCAGAGCATCCTCTTTACGACCTGCTTTCCGGCAATGTATTTGAATCCGGGGAAGATTCACTCGAATATTTGCGGCAAGCTTGTGAACGAGAGCGTGTTTATGAACGCTGAGGAACTTTTGTGGCAGTGGCTTCGGTTTGGCTGGCGCTACCGGGATATTGGATCTCGGCCACAAGAAGTCCAGGACTGGTATACCAAGCGCGTTAAGTATGAGATGGGCCTTATCCTCGAAAAGAAGCTGGCTGACTTCTTCCTGTTCACATCGGATGCCATTAGATGGGCGAAGGACCAGGGTATCCCAATCGGGCCGGGTCGAGGCTCGACGGCCGCGTCGGTTGTTGCCTGGATGCTACGGATTACCGAAATCGATCCATACAAGTATCAGGGCATGCTGTTTGAGCGTTTTCTAGATGTAAGCCGAGCTGACCCACCCGATATAGATGTGGACTGCAGTGACGAAAGGCGCGAAGATGTTTACAATTATCTGGCATCTAAGTATGGTTCTGAATGCGTCGGCCATGTGGGGAACTTTGTTCGGTATCGTGGGAAAAACTCTCTGGTCGACATTGCGCGCGTATATAACATCCCGTTCGCGGCGAAGGAAACTATCTCGAATCTCATCATTGAGCGCTCGGGTGGAGACTCACGGTTTGACACCTCCCTTGAAGATACCGCCGCCATGTTCCCCAATGCAAAGGAGATGTTTGACCGGTTTCCGGATCTCTGGAAGGCGACGCGACTGGAAGGCAACGTGCGAGGAATGTCCGTTCATGCTGCAGGACTTATTGTCGCCAACTCCCCGCTTACTGACATCTGCGCCGTCTACGAACGAGACGGTGTCCGAGTCCTCAGCATTGACAAGTATGACGTGGAGTACATTGGTGCACTCAAGCTCGACTTTCTTGGACTAAGCACAATGGGGATGATAGCTCGTTGTCTAGAGCTGGCCGATCTACAGCTAGAAGACCTGTATGCGATTCCCGACTCAGACCAGGAGACAATTGATGTGTTTCGTAATGGAGACATCACCGGTGTATTCCAGTTCGAAGGACGAGCCACCCGGCTCGTCAATCGTGACGTTCATCCAGACCACTTTCAGCACATTGCCGACATCAATGCGCTATCTCGCCCTGGTCCACTGTTTTCTGGCACCACGGCGGAATATGTTGATGTGCGGCATGGTCGTCGTAAGGCAACCCGGCTACATCCCATGGTTGATGAAATTACTCGGGATACTTACGGACAGATAATCTACCAGGAGCAGATCCTCCGAATCCTGAAAGAGATGGGCGGATTTGACTGGTTCTCGGTTGGCCAGATCCGTCGTATCATATCGAAGAAACTTGGCGAGGCTGCCTTTCAGATGAGCTACCAGCAATTTCAGGAAGGGGCAGATCGGCTTCACGGAATAGAACCCAAGACAGCAGACAAGATATGGAAACGCCTTGTCACGAGCGGTACCTATTCATTCAACATCGCGCACGCTATCAGTTACTCGATGCTCGCCTTCTGGACAGCCTGGCTGAAATGCCACTACTCACTAGAATTCTTTGCTGCCTCGCTAGCCAAGGCATCCGATGCCGAGACTCAATTCCGTCTAATGAAAGATGCCATTGCTCATGATATTGATGTTCACCCACCCATGCTTGGCCACAGTAAGAGTATATGGAGTGCAGTACCTGGTCTCGGTCTTGTGGCCGGATGGCAGCAGATACCAGGCATTGGTGCCAAGACAGCCGAGCGAATTGACTCTGAATGTAATGGATTCCGGAACTGGTCCGACTTTCAGGCGATCCCCGGCATAGGCCCAAAGACAACCGAGACGATGGAGACGTTCGCGACGGCTCGTGATCCGTTCGGCCTCAGGGCGACAGGCGAGCGTATGGAACGAGCGCTAAAGTGGATCGTTACCCAGGATCAAGTACCGAAGCCTACCCATACCGGCACCGAGGTGGCAGCTGAGCATGTTGACGCGGATTACGGGGCCAGTGCACGGAAGAACTACGGTAAAGGACCGCGCGTCATTTATGCCGGGATCGTGAAGGAGCGTAACTACCAGGACGCGGTAGAGAACCGGCGCTCCAGGACAGGTGAGGAAGCTGAGGACATCCTGAAAACGCTTAAACGGCCGGAGCTACTTGAGTACTGCTCACTGCGATGCTATGATACCACTGATGAAGAGGTGTATCTCCGGGTCAACAGGTTTGTCTTTCCTCGACTAAGGCGTATAATCGAGTCAATTGCGGTAAACCACGACATTGTTGTCGCGGTAGGCAACCGTATCGCCGGCTTTGGCACCCCGGTAATGGTAGACAAACTGTACGTTATCGATCCCGACTGAGGAAATCATGATTTGTGTTATGTGTAGAGCGAGAGACCATTCTGCATGCCCCGAGATAAAACGTCAGGCCGATCCTGATCTAAGTGACACTGACAAGGCCGGAAGTTCTATGTGTGACTACGCCCACGAAGAAAAAATCGTGAAGACAATTGGCTGCATTGTCGTCCCGTCTGAAAGCGAGATGAGCGACGACATTTTTGTTCGGCACATGAACAAGAGGCATGCCGATTCGATCGGTGGCCTACACAGCCTATGGCGGATTAACGACAGCGTTACTGTTCTGTGGCGCTCTTTTCATGCTCGGCTTCACAAGGCGTCCAGGCTTGACCACAGGCATGCGGACGAGTTATGGATGCCCTGTGTGAAGATAGAGATTGCAACAATCCGGGCTATCATGTTGTCTGGTCTCCGCTCTGGAATGAATGGCTGTGCGAATACTGCCGATATAGGCGAACCCAGGCTGAACTTCTGCAGACAAGAGAAGAACGGGAAGCTCTTGGCCCTTTCCCCAGATCTTGATAGGCCAGTAAATGAAGGAGTGTGTTTCTTGTGAATACTCTAGGGTTCCTTGTTGTCGTTCGGCTGCCCGAGAGGGTAGAGCTGGAACAGGCGATACATGACATAAGGACGTCAATAGGGTTTGGCCATCCGGCTGTCTATCTTCACTTTATCATTCCGGATCCGCCGGAAGAGGTAGAATAAAAGCCTGTCCGTCCTGGTGCCCGCAGTGCCAGGATTCTCTCCTCGCGAGACCGGGAGAGACGCCAGACCGGGCGAGACCGGCAAGAAGGTGGTCCTGGATCCGCATCCCCAGGACCACCTTCCGGCGTTCCGAGCCACTAGAATCTTCGCTACCGTTTCCGGGTCGATTCCCTAGGGAAGGGCTATGTTTGTCCGACCCGGTCAATCTCGGTGGCGAGCCCGGGACGTATACCAGGTCCAGCCGGTCAGCCGGACGGTCGAATATAACGGTTCCGTTACGTTCCGGACGCGATCCAGCGCTGATCTAGGCTTGGCGTACCGTCAGGATTAGAAGAAAGGAGCATCCAATGTTGCGAAAAGTTATCGTGACGGCTATTCTGTCTCTCGTCCTGGCGCTAGTAATGTCGGTCCCCTATGCTCCGGCAAACGCCAGCACAGCTAGCAAGTCGGCCACACAGCCCGGTGTATCTGCAGTTCTTGCTGCCGTTCATTCAGCAGCAAGGCCAGCCCATCCTGCATGGATTATGGTCCATAGAGGCGATACCCTGAGTGGCCTGGCTCAGCGCTGGTGCGGACATGCAAACGAATTCCCAGTTCTGGCCTGGGCTAATCACATCCACAATCCTGACCTGATCTTTGTCGGACAGAAAATCCGGATCGTCTGCCATCACGTCCGTTTCACGGCACGGTTCCGTGCTCAGCAGGCTCGTGCACCGACAAGCCGATTCGTCTCTGGCGGAACACTTAGCTACTCGGGACTAGAGCGACTCTGGATTTCAGCAGGCGGAGCAGTCTGGGCAGCACCGGTAGCAGCGTGCATAGCCGAACACGAAAGCGGTGGCCGCCAGTACGCGACCGGCACGGCGGGTGAGCGCGGGTACTGGCAGATTCATCCCGACCACGGGGCTCTATCCACATACAACGCTTATGGTAATGCCCGTGCGGCCATCATTATCTCCAGTAACGGCCGGAACTGGTTTCCGTGGACTACGCACTCGATGTGCGGAGTCTAGATGAAGAAGTGGCCCGAGATTATCCTAGCCCTTATGCTAGCGGGAGTAAGCCTCGGACTCGTTCTGTCTGGGAATCCGGCCGCCCGTGCATCAGGATCGCTACATTACACTGCCAACGAAAACTTCGTGAACGGCGTCTACCAGCCAGGTACCCTCGGGTTTAACCTGGCGGATGTCACGGACAAGGCAACGCTAGACTCGGCTCCGGCGGGTGTACTCGGCCTGGTATTCCTGGACGGCTGCCAGGGTGCGACCGCGACATTTGTGAATGCCGCCACCCCGCTTGCCGGAGATCCGAAGCTGTGGGGAATTTACCTAGCAGACGAGGCAAACGGCGGTACCTGCACCCCGGCAAATCTCAAGGCTGCATCTGACTGGGTGCATACACACCTAGTAGGTGCCAAGACATTCATCATTCCGAACAACCTATGCGCCGATGCTAGCCCGTGCTTCAGCAACGGAAGCAACCCGGCACTCCTTCCGTCAAACACAGACATCGACTACTTTGGGCCATCTGCCTACCCCTGCAAGACGGACGCACCGGGAGGCTGTGACTTCGCGGTTATTAATCGGTATGTCGCCGCTGAGCAGGCTGTCGGAATGCCTACGGCCGCCATGATCCCGGTATACCAGGCATTTGGCGGAAACAACGCCTGGACTGACGATACGGGCGGATTCTTCGCCGTTCCTACCGCCGCCCAGGAAACCACGATCCTCAGTACCTGGGCCAGCCTGCTGGCCTCGCCCACTTTTGACTATGTGTACTCATGGGGCGTCCAGGTCGGCGACACTGGCGCAACTGACATCGCCCTTTCCGACGCACCGGCGTCCCTTCAGCAGGTGTTCGCAAACCACAATGGCGTGGTAGCTGCTCCGTCGAACCTTAACTGCCCGGTAGTGAATAACCCAGTTATCGGACAGCAAATCAACTGTACATATCAGTAAGGAGGACAAGTGATAATCAAGAAAAGGACAGTCGCTATCCTGGCTGCTGGCACGCTAGCTGCTTTTGCAGCTATAGCAATAGCAATCCCAGCTTCGGCTGCACCCGGATTCGTTCAGGGCCGAAGCACAACTCCGGCTGGGACGGCCACAACGGCAAGCCTAGCATTCACGAGCAACGTCGTAGCTGGACACCTGCTTGTGGTTATCCCTAGCTCCTGGCAATCTACCCACACAACCGTCTCGGCCGTTACCGACACGCTAGGGGATACCTGGACAAAGGCTCCGGTAGCAAGCGCAGGCGGCCAGGAAACCGAGCTCTGGTATGCGTTCAACTCGGCTGGTGGAGCCGACACGGTGAATGTTACCTGGGCCGCATCTGCCTACCGGGCGCTGAGCATCGCGGAATACTCTGGGGCTAGCGCCCTAGAGGTCTCGCATGGGGCTGGGGATGCCAGCGCGGGGACTAGCCATTCTAGCGGAGCTACCACGACACCCGCCGCAGCCGGAGACCTGGTGATCGGTGGGTATGGCGACCCAGGCACCGGAGGTACGATTACCGCAGGCAGCGGATACATGATGGCCACGACGGATGCGCCCAACACAAATATGTCCGTCGCCGCCGAGCACAATCTGTCCCTAGGCACCGCCGGAGCGGTAACGGCAACGTTCACATCATCCGCCAGTGCCCAGGCTGCAGCGGTCGTCGCCGCCTTTACCACATCGGGCGGAACGCCACAGGCTCCGGTCGTTACGACAAACGCCGCTACGGCGATCGGCAGCACCACGGCGACTCTCAATGGGTCAGTCAATCCCGAAGGACAGGCCACCACCTATCAGTTCCAGTATGGAACAACGACAGCTTATGGGACGAACGTTCCGAGCCCTGCCGGTTCGGCCGGCTCAGGATCGACAGCGGTTAATGAATCCGCTGCGGTCACCGGGCTGACTGCCTCAACCCTGTACCACTACCGGATTACCGCGACGAACGCAACCGGTACGACCAACGGAGCCGACCAGACATTCACGACTAGCGCAGCCGGTAATCCGACTCAGCTGGTCTGCCCTGTCGTGAATAACCCGACTAGCGGGCAGGTGATCACATGCACATACCAGGCGTAAAGCGAATCGTCATCGCCTCGGCGGCCATCCTGACGGCGGCCGGGCTAGCCCTGGTCGGTGTGGCCCAGCTCGGCAGTACTGCCTCGGCAGCACCGATGACATATGCCCATGTATTCGTCATCCTGGAGGAAAATCATTCCATCGGCGATATCGTCGGCTCCTCATCGGCCTCGTACATCAACAATACGCTAATCGCGCAGGGTGCGCTAGCGACAAACTACTCGGATCTCTCCCATCCGTCCCTGCCCAACTACCTTGGCCTGACATCCGGGTCGATCTGGAACAACCCGCAGGACACCACCCCGCAGCAGATGAGCTATGCTGGGCCGAACGTAGTGGATGGCCTCGCCACGGCGAACATATCGTGGAAGGCATACATGGAGGACATGCCGACCACGTGTGATCTGACCGATACGTTCGGGCCGGGCGGGTACGACGTGAACCACAACCCGTTCATGTACTTTACCGAGATCAGGAACACCCCATCCCAGTGTAACCGAGACGTGCCGTTCGGCCAGCTGGCTACTGATCTAGGCAGCGCCGCGACTACACCTGCGTTCGTGTTCATCTCGCCGAACCTAACCAACGACATGCACGACGGGACCATTCAGCAGGGCAACGACTGGCTCTCGGCGCATATCCCCACGATCCAGCAGTCCCCCGCGTGTACGACCAGCTCGTGCCTGATCGTGACGGTCTGGGATGAGGGGACTTCGACAGAAACCGTCGCTGCAATCTTCGACGGGAACGGCGTTCCGGCTGGATTCCAGTCAGCGGTTGCCTACACGCATTACTCCCTGCTCCGCACGATTGAGAACAACTTCGGGATCGGGACGATGACCGCGAACGACGCGGCAGCCTCTCCGATGAATGACATGCTCGGAACCGGCGGAACTCCTGCCTCCAACTTTGCCTGTCCGATAGTGGCCAACCCCGCGATCGGCCAGCAAGTCAACTGTACCTATCATTAGCGGAGCACTGCGGCCGAGTCCCAGATAAGAGGCAGGATTACTCCGTTTTACAGCAGAGAGGGACTGGACGGACTGCTCGCCGCATAGCAAAGGCCCAGACTTTCATGAAAGCCTGGGCCTTGCTGTGTGGTCTGATGCGCCGAATATGACGTTCCGGCACACTGGGCTCCGGTAGATGGCTTTGCGGACCTAAGTCCAGGTATCCCATCGCATCGTTCTCGCCTCCTCCCGCACTCAGGGAGATCATCCCTATCGCTATTCTAGCCGAGCAGGCACAGAAAGGCTAGCGGTTTAAAGTGCAGGCGGCTCCACCTCAAAGTAGTCTGGGCCGATAGCAATTACTGCGCCCGTTCCCTGCCACTGGCAGGTATAGAGCAGGTTTTCCGGGCCAGCCCAGCCAGTTGTATCTATATCGACATGAAAGAAACCCAGGCCATCGTGAACCGGGGCAGGCGTCTGAATTGATCCGACGCCCGCCCGGTACTTGGCTGTCGTTGTCGTCGGGTCTGCATCCGCACCCTGGACATTCACGAAGTGCGCAATTGACCGCACTAGCGTTCCACTCATGTACACATTCATGACTCGTTGTCCACCTTTACCGAACTTGCCTTCTTGTTGCTAATAATTACCGATCCTGATGTCTGGCTTATGGTAACCTGTCCGGCAGTACGATCAAGAACTGCAACCCCTCCGGCCGCAGCCGAGGAAATCTGGGCCGGGCTAATACCCGCGTTACCAACTGAAACCTGGCCTGGCTGCCCACCGTGTGCTATCGGGGCATCCTGTCGTGGGTTGTAGAACGGCGTACCAAGCGGATTGCCGGGTAGGCCAGGTTGCCACCAGGGGCCAAACTGCTGAGTTGGATGATCCGCTGCCCGGGCTGACTGGATAATCGAGATACTCAGGCTGTCAGTTCCCGTACCGGTTTCCGAAAAGGCCAGGCTACTCGAAATCGCAAGGCTGTCAGCTCCCGTACCGACATCGCTGAGGCCAACAGTCGAAGCTATAGCGAGCGCGTCTGCTCCCGCCCCTGTATCGGCCAGGGCCACAGCCGAGGCAATCGACAGGGCATCGGCTCCCTGACCCGTGTCGGCCAGCCCTACATCACTGGCGATCGTAAGGGAATCGATGCCGGTTCCGGTGTCCGCTAGGGTAATCGGCGTCGTCGGAATCGTGGGCGGCTGGCTGTCAGCTGGCGGGATGTAGAACGGGATGCCGAGCGGCAGACCCGGCAGACCTGGTCGCCAGCCCGGCCCAAAGTTCTGTGTCGGGAGATCAGCAACGGTTACCGAGACGATCGACAGGGAGTCGGTGGCCGTCCCCGTTTCGCTGAAACCGACGTCGGCAGCGATCGCTAGGGTGTCCGTGCCTGTGGCGGAGTCCGACAGAGCCACGCTGGAAGCGATCGATAGGGTATCCGTACCCGTCCCGCTGTCCACGAACGCTACGTCAGCGGCAATCGCAAGGGAATCGAGGCCTGCTCCGGCGTCCGCAAGCCCGATCGGCACACCCGGTGTCGGCTGGCTGTCAACCGGAGCAACATAGAACGGCGTACCCAGGGGACGACCTGGCGCGCCTGGATACCAGCCAGGCCCATACAGCGCTGTTGGCTGCTCCTGGAAAGACGCGATGCTGACAATCGTGAGGGAGTCGGTGCCCGTACCTGAATCGCCGAAGGCAACCGAGCTAGCGATTGCCAGGGTGTCAGCACCTACTCCGCTGTCCGAAAGGACAATATCACTTGCGATTGCAATCGTGTCAGCCCCGACCCCAGAGTCAGCTAGGGCAACGTCGCTTGCAATCGTTAGGGCATCTGTCCCTGTGCCAGCATCCGTCAGGCTAACTGGCTGGATCGCTGAAGATGCCGGTACATCTGCCGGCATAGGACTATAGAACGGCGTACTGAGCGGATAGCCAGGAAGGCCAACTCCAGGCACCCAGGCTGGGCCAATCGGCTGAGCTGCCGGCAATGAAGGCAGAGCCTCGGTAACGCCCATAACCCAGTCGGTCGGATCTACAGCCTGATTGGCTGTAGCGCCACCACCGATAAACCCACCGATAGTCCAGCCAACACCAGTACCGCCGCCATTACCGGTAGTGCCCTGCTGAGTGAAGTTTCTTAGGTTGGTCGTGGCAGGGCCGGTAAACGACGTTGCGGTTGTACCGACCGTGGCGTTCATTCCGCCATAGCCGAAAATTACTAGGTCTGCCGGTGTATTCGGGGTAAAAGCTGGATCTGGACAATTCGTCTGGTAACCGCCGGCAGAGTTAAAGATTGCCGTAGTGACCTGGCCAACACCGATCGGCGTCCGGAATACCTCAGTAACACTCTCGCCCCATACGTTTGCACCATAGGTTATGGTAAAAGAAGTATCGGTGGTCGGGGCACCGACTGGACCGCCAGCAATCCGATAACCGGCCCACATCGTATCGTGACCGTTATTTACGCCGACAAATAGGCCAGGTTTCGCGACAAATCCCGGCAGCGAGAATGTAGTCTGTGCACCGCCTGTCGTGAAGCAGACTGACACGACGATCAGGTCGCCGCCCTGGACGCCTGCCGGAATAGTTACCGTTTGTGTCGTGGTGCCATTATTGCTGTCGGTATTTTTCGAGCCGACGAATGTCCAGAGTGTAACCGGATTTATGTTTGTCGGCGGAGGGACATAAAAAGGTGTGCTAAGTGAAGGGCTAGGCGCTCCGGGAAACCAGCCAGGTCCAGCTACTGGCGGTCCCTCTACCATGCCCACAGACGACCGCCTTCCGCTTCTGGGCTAGACGGTAGTGTTTACCCAATCAGCTCACAAGACAGCTCGTCAATGACACAGTTGGTGAATCCAGTGTTGGTTGCGACGGTGAGGCCGAGCATGACATTCTGGGTCGTCTCGGTATTGAATCCAGTTGCCGTCTGAGTCACGGTCCGGAGCGCGACTGTCAATGGCATCGGGACCGGACCACCCCAGGCAGTCAGGGACGTAGGCAACACATTGGACCAGCCCTGCCCGACAACCTTCGCGGTCGTGGCATTCTGGTTTACGGAGATTGCCTGGACGACACCTTGCCAGTATAGCTGAATCGGCCATCCGGTCGCGGCCGCAGCCAGCGTGCTCGCGGTTTCAGCCAGAACGGCAGCGGTCGTAGTGATTGCTGTCCCTGCCTGGTTCATGTAGAAGCCCCACTTAAGGGCTGATGCCGTCGTGGTTGCGGTATAGCCTCCGGCTGCACTAATCCTGATACGTGTTCCGAGATTCAGCGTGCCAGCCGGGATTAGACACGGTCCCGGACTGACGTCAGTAAGGGTTGCCGTCGTGAATGATGAAGTAGTAAGTGAGCTCGAGGTCTGCTGGGCTCCAGAAGGAGCTGACCATAGTGTACCAGGCATGTGGGGGCCTCCTAGGTCCAGGTGTAGGTGAGGGTTGCGTTCCAGGTCTGGCTGCTGGTCTTGGTTCCAGGCGTGGCCAGGCCGCGAGAGAAGAACGGCGCAACAGCCGCGTTTGCGCCTGAAGCCGTTCCGGAGTCCAGGCCAAATTCCTGCCAGCTGAAGTTACCGTTACCTAGCGCGAACTGGGCTGTCAGGACAAGGCCGGCTGTGTGCGTAGAGCCGACTGTCGGCACCGAGTTGATCAGGGCACAGTAACGGTTGGCCCCTGCGGCTGCCGCCTGTAGGTCGGTCTGGGTATAAGCGACGGCCGTCGATGTATCGCCGCCCATGATCCGGCCGACAGCGCCATTGGAGAACTTGGTAACGGCAGAGCCGGCTACGCCGTTCATAAGCATCTGCCAGCCACCATCTACGATGATGTTGGCGTTCTCCTTGACGTACGTCTCGAATGGGCGTACATTGAGTCGCCGAAAATGCTGGGCTATAGGTTCCCAGCCAGGACGGATCCGCAGCTTCTTTCTGACCCAGTTGATCTGGTCGAGGTCCCATTTCTCGATCTTGAACTGAGTTTTGTGACCACCTATCTCGGCAAAGCCAAGATCCACGCCGATCCCGAGAGAATCTCGGCCCTGGCCATGCTCCTCGAAGCCAGGCACTACACACCGCCCAGTTCGACGAACTGGTTCCAGGTCACGGTGATGGTCGGGAGCGCTGCAGCCAGGGCACCCTGGTCAGCGCTGGAGACGATGTGCTGTGGTGCTCCTGGGGGCCCGGAATACAGGTAGGTACGCGTGCCGGTCCAGGCAGCTCCGGTAGGAGCGGTGACCTTGAGAATAATCATTGTGTGTTCCTTTCGGGGAATTGGAGGAGGAGACGGAGGCGACGGAGGAGAAGGAACAGCTAGCTTTCCCCACTGGCCGTAATTGGACTGAGTTGATGCGTGCTGCCTAACGTCGATGTCGGCACCCACGATTGGCGGTAGAGCTAGAACCTGGTAAAGGACAGCCCGGATATCTTGCTGGCCGCCAGACCAGGCAACCGTCTGCCAGCCCAGAGTAGCCAGGCCAGCGTCCAGGACGCGCTTAACGGCGTAGTAGCCGCCATAGACGCCGACCTGGTACGGATACTTCAGGTTCTTGATTGCCTGGAAATACAGGCCGACCGGACCCAGCTTGAGGAAGGCATTGGCCGGAGTGTCTGCCATGGCCGGCGCATAGTCGGGGATATCAAAATCACACGCGAAGTACACCCCCATACTCGGTGGCGCACCTAGTGCCGATAGCTGACGCTGAGCAAGCTGCCCATCGGCCTTGCCCTGGCCAGCTCCGCGTGCCGGGGCATCAGGCAGGTACTCGAAAGCCAGGAAGATCTCTATCCCAGCCGTACGAAGCAGACGAGCTTCATTCAGGCTGAGATTCTTGCCGATGTTACTGTGGCCTGGCTCGCCGTCCCAGCCAAGATACCGGCCGACGCTTGTAACTCCGGCCGCCACAAGAGCAGATACTGGAGGCCTTGATGTACTGTAGTCGATTATCATTCCATTCCATCTCCTATGGCGGGGTGTTGTTGTCCTCGATCGTCTTTCCGAGACGCCTTAGCTCATTCGTCATCCTGTTGTTCGAATCGCGTAGCAGCCTTATCTCGACCCGAGCACCCGAGATATCTTCCCGAAGGTTCGCTATATCCTCCCGAAGATTCTTTATCGTGTCCTCATAGATCTCAGAGGCTCGCTTATACGCTTCTGCATCAACAGCGTGAACCCCAGCCTTGGCGGTCGCCCGGGAAGACTGAGTAGCAAAGTAGAATGCGGCAGCAGCCACGACAACCGAGACAACGCTAACAATCACCTGTGTAGCGTTCACTCGAGCCCCTCGTTCCCATTCTGCCGAATTTCTTCTGCTCGAGCGATCACTTCATGTGCTGGGATATCGACAATCCTCTTTGGCTCAGGCCAGCCAGAAATTACGATGACTGTAGCAGCAAAGCTGAACCAGACAATCGAGGCAACCCAGCCCCGACTGACACCATGCTCACGAAAAAGCCAGGAATCGAAGTTAACGAATCCCCATGTCGTTTTCAGCAGGGCCGATACACCGTATTGCCACAAATCCATTCTGACCAGGATTCCAGTCGAGATGAAAAGTCCGACCCCAATCCATATCCAGCCCCATACATTCCAGGGTAGCAGAAGATTGAATGACGGCTTGTCGGCAATTAGGCTGTACCCGTAACCAAGATCCAGCACAGCCAGGAATGCCAGGAAGGCACCGCGCCTTCCCATTTTCTGCAGCAAGCGACTAATCACGTTACCTGCCCGGCCCACAGCGAAGAAACTGCGTTGTTGAAATTGAAAACCGCCGCTCCGGTTCCGCCGGTCCCGCCTTGCTGGACAGTACCGAACCAGACCCCTGCTACAGTATTGAAGTAGCCGAGCAGATCCAGTGCATACTGGGCATCGCTCTTATTGCCGGGGTTGGCGGGATTTGCCGTGTTGCTATACCCGATTGACTGCATGTATGCCAGCCCGGTTTGCATGCCGGTAACCTGGGTCTCCAGGCTGGATGCCTCCTGCATAAGCTGACGAAACCGTACTGCAAGGTTTGTCAGAAGGTTGTCCATCTGAGCGCTGTTCATCGAGGTGCCTACGGACACGTTAATCCCCTCTCAGGATCTCGGTACGATATGTGGTCATTGTCTGGTTAGTGATGCCAGTAGCGAAGTAACCCTTAAGCTGGAAGGTATGGTTTACGGTGGAGTCAATAGCCACGGCACTACCGCTACCCGGACCACTATTCAGGTTGACCGAGTTGGCTGACGCTGCGCTGCCACTAAGGTTTGCATAGCCAGCCAGAATACACACTGCCGTAGCGGCCGCACCAGTAGACAGGAAGCTAATCGTGGCCCGGATGGTATAAGCAGCAACCTGAGTAGTCGTCCAGGGATTCGTCAGGGTTAGCTTTGTTACTGGGGATGTTGCTGCACCGTCAATATACAACTCGAATATCGTGTTCTTTACGGCCGTTGAGTCCATCGTCAGGAGCCCAGAAATCTCTATTGCAAATTCACTACTCTGGTTAGACTCTCCACCCTTGTAATTACACACACCGGCAATATTGCTCGGAGATGTACTCGCAGCGGTAAACTGAGAAACATTAACAGTAGAACGTTTCAGGACTGCCGACGCACCAGCGTCGTTATTGAACCACAGTCGCCCATTGGCATCGCTGAACAGAACACTTGCTCCGGAAAATGCTCCTGGGGCAGAAGCGACATCAATTAGAGTAACCTGCTGGGAATACAGGCCTGCCGGATAGGCATGGGTGAATGGATCTGTGCCTGTAGCTCCTGCCAGCGAGAACAGAAGATTGGTCGCGGCATCAAAACCAAAGATTGCATCGCGCGCCCCATCCATGATGACGCACGGCGTGCCCGATGCCGTCTGCACGACAGCCCCGGTAATAGTGGTGGCGTCGACGATGCCAGCGTAGACAATTCCTGCTGCTAGGAGCCCAACAGTAATCGTGGCCGCCGCTATCTGGGTAGCAGTGACTGTGCCAGCCTGGATTAGCGAGCCGGGCACCTGTGGTAGGCAAGTGACAGACGTCATGTATATGCTGTTGCCAATCCCAGCCGTCGAGGTAATTCGCTCATAGGCAAACGCGGCAGAGGCCGGAGCAGTCTGGACAGTAGTTACCTGGGTCCAGGTATTAGCCGGAACCGTGATGTCCTGAGTACTGGTTGACAAGAAGGCGTGCGAGCTGTTCTGCCAGTCAAACCCAATTATGCAGTGTGTCTGCGGGGTGTAGATCCATGCGGTAACCAGGTACTGCTGTCCAGTCACGACAGGGAATGGCGTAGCCGACTCGGCAGCGTATCCGCCAGAGGTTGTCTGGGTGAAAAATCCTGACCAGGCAAATGGGATCCCAGCTGGTGGGGCCGACACTACAAATGTGCCGTTTACCCCGGTCCAGTTTGTGCCGTCCCCGCCAATGAAGTATGGATTAAGGTTTAGGACGCCAAGCTGTCCAATAAGCGATGCAGTAAGATTGGAGATGTTGCTCGGGAATACAGTCAGCCCCTGGCTAATTCCGTTCTGGACAACTCCCAGAGTTGACTGGGCACTAGAGGAAGCACTCTGAGTTACGGCTGAATTTGGGGCCTGCGCCGATACAACAGTTCCTGGGGTGAATCCTACCTCCCATGGAGATTCCGGCACAGTATTGAAAGAAATGATCCAGTCAAAAGCGTTAAGAGTTTCCTCGTATCCCCATATCAGCTGTTTAATGACACTTGCCGAGAAGAATGACGGAGGATTCGTGATCTGGATATAGTCGCCAATCCGAAGCCCGGGAACAGACGCGAATAGCGCCACAACTTCGCTACGCCCAATATTGACAACAACAGACGGAATTCTAGGCTCATCAACTGCATAAACATTTAGAAGATGGGTAACAAAAGTCGATATGTCTCCGTGCGCATTAAACGAGACATTCCTGGAAACAGAATAACCAGGACCAATTCCATTTGGCGGAGCCTGGATCGACATCGCCCCGACAGTCAGCTTTCCGTTAATTACATAGCCATCCCAGTTATCCAGGGTTATGTTGTTCTTTGTCAGCTGCTGATCAAAGATCGGGTCAGCTATACTCACAGCATCGCTATGGGTGTAGTTTAGCGTTACCACGACCGATTGTGCTGACATATGCGTCTGGGTTCTGAAGCCGAGGCCAAACTGCCCGCGCGCCTCGTACAGAACGCCGCCATCGGTGTCTTCAATTAGCTGCAGAAGATTCGTTAGGGTATCATCTGTCTGCGGCCCCATCGCAGCCGAAGTAGTATTGACCCCTAGCGTCTCGTTTCCGATCCCCTGCTCGTTACACAGCCGAACAAAACGATCCAGCGCATACTCGCCCGAATACCCGTTTAGCGGATAAGCGGCAGTAACTAGAGAGGGGATCTGGTACAGAACGGCCAGATGTCCAATAGCCGTCTCACTTAGTATCCCAGCCCGGTTTACCTTGACGGCCGACACGGTAGAAATGGAGGCTGTAGTGTAGGTTCCAGATACGGTCTCAAGGACAGACAGGTCTCCCGGCCGAATGAGCTTCAGAGCCCAGGCGATGTTGCTGCCCGACGGAGCCAGCTCGGCACTCACAAGAACAGGAACTCCCTGGACATTGGTAGTCGTCGTGCCGGTAAACCGAACCGTTCCGCCCGAATCCCTGCCCTGCACATTAATCTTGCCGTTAGGCTGTAGGTAAGTCTCCAGCTTAGCGACTGTGCCCGCACTGTCTGTCTCCGTCAGGCACCAGTTAGCGGAGCCCTGAGAGCTATCCCCGCCCGCCGGTACCGACAGCAAGAACCGGGTCACATTGTTTGTTGCCGTGCCTCCAGCCGGTACATTCGCGGTAATGATCGAGCCGGCCAGGCTCGGGATGGCATCGCTGCCCTTGAACGAAGAATCTGCGGCCAGGCTCGGCTGTCCGGTCCAGGTAGCGTTGCTTGCCCCTATCGTGTGGATAAAGGCAGTCGCGCCGGTACCGTCCTCCATGGCCCAGTATGCCTGCGGAATATTGGAGCCAGTCAGGGTAATCGTGTAGTATCGAAGGAATGCGCTGCCAAGATTCACCTGATCCTGGCTTAGCCGTTCCCAGATGCCAGCTGCAGCAATGTTCGCAACAACATATTTGCCCGTCTCATCCCAGTGTACTTTCCATTCAGTCACCTCGCCCCAGAATCTGTAATTATTATACACGACTAGCGTTGATGATTCTGAGTTGACCGATATCCGGATCTGTACATTGCGGGCAATATACGGGTAATTGGCTCCAGCGGTATTCTTTGGGGAAAAGCGACCGTCTGTGTTCTTTAGGGTCATCGTTGCCCCGGCAGCCTGAATCGTTCCTGTCCAGTCGGAACGTCCCTGCCCGGTAATATGAATATCACTTTCCTGCATGGCGTAAGCGGAAATGTCCGTCCAGACAGCATTAAGGAGCAGCTCAACTTTGATTCCGAGGACATTAGCGGGGAATATCGTTACCATAAACGATTCACCCCGAATGCCTTCTGGACGTTTCCGCCACCTTTGATCTTGGCATGCTTCCTAAGCCAGGACAGCATAAACTGGTCAAATTCACTCTGTCCTCCGGAGAATTCAACCTGGAGAACCGACCCCATCCCTAGCATTGACTCGCTCTGGCCGTGCGGGTATACTCGGCTGCCCCGAGGCAGGCGAACCAGTTCTCGGCCATATTCCCCGACCGTTGCCCAGCCGCCAGGAGAGACGCCGCCGCCCGCATAGCCCTTTCCGGAGCCTATACCGCCACGGATATTCTCCAGGTTGGGGCCATATGTAATCCGTGCGTAGTGCAGGGCAGCCGCGATGTTCGCAAGGGGGTCATAGATGTTCCAGCTTGTTCCTGGCCAGTGAAAGGCACGGAACGTGGCGCCAATTACCTGCATCAGGCCCTTGGACGGGTCGCCGCGCTGAGCATTGATGTCGGTCAGGTTGATCGCGTTGGGGTTGCCGCCCGACTCGGTCTGCATCTGGTACAGGACATTGTCGACCAGGCGCGAATTAAGGCCTTCCATGCTGAGTGCCTTCAGGACCGTTGCACGCCAGCGCTCTACTCCGCCGCCTACCGACTTAACCAGGTTCCCTACTGAGAACTGGGCGGCATTCAGGGCTGCCTTGCCGAGTGCTCCCTTGGCCTGGCTCATGCCGATGCCGAAACCATTAAGAATGTGCTTGCCAGCATCGATCGCCCACTGCGGCGGCGACTTGATCCCGAGGAAATGGAGGATCTTTCCGGGAATGCCCTTGATGAAATTCCACAGCGCCCCGATGACGCTCGTCATCCCGCTTAGCAGCCCGTGAATTATGCCGCTTCCCCACCCGGCTAGCAGCCGCCCTGCATTCCCGAGCGCGCCCAGAATCCGGCCAGGCAATCCCCGAATGAAACTGACAAGGGCATTGAAGGCGTTGTGAGCGCCGCTAGAGATGGCATTCCAGCCACCGGTGAATATCCTCTGGGCTGTTGATGTCACGCTCCGGAAGAATCCTAGAATGTCGTTCCAGATCCGCTTGAAAAATCCAAGGATGTCGTTCCATATTCGCCGGATGAAATCCCAGATCTGAACGTGATACTTATAGACAATCCCGCCAACGCCAAACAGTAGCGGCCAGTACTGCTTGGCAAAGGCGAATATGTCGTTCCAGATCCGCTTGACGAAGAAGAAGATGTCGTTCCATATCCGGACCATAAAGGCCCAGATCTGCTTATGATACCTGATGATGATCTCGGCCAGGGCAATGACTGCAAGGGCGATAAGGGTGTAAGGATTGGACAGCAGACTAAGTTTCATGGCGACAAGTGCGGCAACAACCAGCCATAGGGCAGGCACGAGCAGGTGATTCGCGGCTAGCCACTTTAGTCCAACCGCAACTGCAGTCGCTAGAGCCACGATAATCGGGGTGAGCTGATTTAGCATCGCGATGATCGCGGGCAGCAAGAGGCTAAGGATCTTCACGCCAGACGGCATAATTCCGATAAATAGCTTAGTAAACCAGAGAACGAGATCAGCAAGTGTCTTCCCGAGAATGGGTCCAATCTGAGACGCAAACTTTGCAATTGTGCCGATAAACTGAGCCCAGGCAGGAGACTTGAATAGAGCAAGGAGCGGAGTCAGCATGCTCTCAAGAATCTTGCCACCAGATTGTGCAAGCGACTTCAGCGTAGGCATTAGGGCAACGCCGATCTTTGTACCTAGGGTAGCTACCTGTAGTACCATCGGAGTTAGCGCAGTCGTTATTCCGCTAAACGATGCTTTAAGTGCATTAAAGTTCGTAACCAAAGACTGCTGAGCGCCGGAAAGCTTGTGTGTATTCTGGCTTAGGGTAAGCTGTGCATTGGCTTCTGCCTTGGACAGGGTAAGGCCGGCAGCCCGCTGCTGTGCGGCTGTCTTTGCGACTGCCATCTGCTGCTCATAAGTCTGCTTAGCCTTGGCGATAGAGTCGTTGTAGGTTTTCTGCGCAGCAGTGTTGCTCTGTACCGCCGTCATGGTTCCCTTCAGGACAGGGAAGGCTACCGCTCCGAACGCGCCGACCGCTAGGCCAGCAGCGGCCAGAGGAGCAGCCATAGCCAGGAGGCCTGAGGCAGCCGCCCCTGCGCCAACTACGGCCATGACGCCGGCCAGCTCCTTGCCAACCAGTTCCATTCTCTTCTTGCTTGTCTTGCCGAAGTGCTCTGCGAAGAATCCGCCAGCATCGGCGCCAGCTTTGCTACTACTTGTCTTCGCAGATTCTAGCCCTGACTTTGTACTGTCAGCCGTCCTAACATGGATCACTACTTCATTCGCCATAATCTTCACCTCCTTCCTGCTCTTGCTCTCGGTCTACGCCAAGCTCTTCGATCTTCAGAAGTCGCAGAACGCTAGCGTCCATTTTCTGGGCAACTTCCGGAGTACAGTGAAACCGGTCGCACAGCCCAAGAATTAGCTTTGCCTCAATCAGCTCGGCAGGCTCTGTGACATATTCGCCAGTTTCGTTGTTATATCCTCCTGGGTAGTTTTTCCATTGTTCAAGCCGGATAGCAAAGGGCTATCAACCGAAGCAAGCGCTTCCATCCAGGCTGTAAAGATCGTCATCGCGAAATTGATGTCGTACTCACATAGCCCGGTATAGCTGCAGGGACCTGTATTTTCTCCTTCTAGAACAGGACACGCTCCGCAATGCTCCCCTGGTCTGCCTGGCTTCCCGGAAACCTTGCATTGTGCGTAAATTACAGGAACAGGCTCACCGGCGTCGTCCTCTAGGTTCCACTCCAGGATGATTTCTGACAGCTTGATGAAGATCAGGTCCATGCCCGATGCTTCTTTTGCGTCCATCATCCTGGATGTCATCAGGGAGATCTCGGCAAATTCCTGAATTGAGGTGGACCTGGCGAGGCACTCAAAGCCTTTCATGTCCTCGTCGTCAAACACAAGCCTAAACTGCTTGAGCTTCCTCTTGAATCCCATCAGTCTTCCTTTCCGAGGGTCGCATCAAGAAAGGCGCATGCCCATCTTATCTGATTCGAGGCGTCCGGCTCGTTCGCATACAGAGCAGCCAGCTGCTTATTCGCGTCCGCCTTCGACGCGTGGCAGCCCATGATCTTGCCATCGCTGTTCTTGATAACGCCCCATGGCTTACTGGCCGGGCACCCGCTTGTCTTGGCCACGTGGTAAGGCATCTCTAAGCCCATGTAGGAATAACGCCCAGGTCGGCACATTGCCGTCGGCAAGGGATGCCGGTACCTGCCAGGTAATGTCGGCGTTAGCCGAACGGGTCATCTGATAATCCGTGATAAGGCAGTTGGTAGTGATGATAGGTGTCGTGGCAACCGAGGTTGGCGCGATGCTTACCGACCGGGTGACCGACGTTCCGGTGACCGTCGAGAATACAGAGTGACTCATGTTCGGGTCATTGTCCAGGATTCCGTTGAATGTAACCGTAAAGTCGGTCAGAAGCAGAAGCCGCTCGTTCGCGAACTTGTTCATGCCCGTGACGTCCTCAAGGCCACGCGGCGTTGAGAAGCTGTAGTTGGTGATATCACTACCGATATCACGATAGGTCGTGGCAGCATCCGTCACCTTGATTGTGCCGGAAAGGCCAGTCAATTTCGGCATCGTCTATCCTCTCTTGAATGTTTCTGCTAGCTTGCCCTGGTGATCTGCAAAATCTTCTACCCAGTACTCAATTCGGGTGTGGCGCCGAATCAAGCCAAGACTTCCCCGCCAGTCTCCTCGACGTACAACAAGGATCGGTGGCCTGTCAATCGGCACCTTATGCTTATTCCATAGCCAGCACTGCGTGCCCGGAGGGAAAACAAACCGCACCTCATACATGCTGGTTCGTATCTCCTCGTGGCTGCGCATCCTATCCTTCCGGATAAAGTCAGCAAATTCCCGGCCGATGTCGGTAGCAAGATCCAGGGTTGTCATAAACCCATTCACGAATTCGCTACACCGGTATTCTTCACAGCTGGCCGGCCGGAAATGTGTTCTCGGTGGAGTCTTGACGGAATATGTCTTATATGCCTGCGGATCCATGAACGGATCCGGCCGAAATACCGGAGAACCGACAAGCAGCATTGGCATTAGAATGTCACCCCAGCCGTCTGGTTTTTGATAAAGTTGATCGCAAACACGGCTGAGGTGAATGTTCCGGCCGATACGACTTTCAGGAACTGATTCACCTGTGTTGTATTCGATACGACCTGCCGGAATCCCCCGATAGCCGTCTGGCTTCCGAAATCCGCGAGCGTCGTATAGGAACCGCCCGAAGTTGTAGCATGAGTTATTGTGACCTGGACGTTTGTACCGACAAGCTGGATCAGATGCATATAAGCCTGGCATCCCCAGGCTCCGCCGATTGTCCCGCTGTCAAAGAATGCCCCGGTGGTCGGTCCGTTATCTGTCCTGAGCCCAGCAGTAATCTGCTTACCCCATTCCAGCCCAAAGCCGTTCGCCTGCAGATCACACTTCAGGTTGATGTTGGCGCTGGCGTCTCGAGTCGGATCATAGTTGATCTGCTTGGCTGTCATGCTGGCGGCAATATTGCCAAGCGTAGCTCCCTGGAAGTAACTGCCGATAACATCAGCGGATGGCAGTGCCGACAGGGCATTGTGGGCTGTACCGCGAGCAAACCAGCTCCAGGTCGGCGCTACCGTATAGGTTAGGGTAATGGTGCCATTGATCGGCACGGTATATGTGCCGTCAAATGTGCCCTGGTTTACGCCATTAATGGCAACCTGGGTGCCAGTACCGGCAGTAACGGTCACATATACGACGTAAGGATTGGTATTGGTAACCGGAGTGCCGCTGGCCGGAACTGACGGCGTAGAGACAGCAGGGGTATTGATGTCAAGAAACGTGGTGAAGCTAATGTTACCATCACGCTTACCGCCAAGGCGCTGATGTGCCTTAAACGTGATCGTAGTCATGTCAAGAAGACCAACAGGTGAGCCAATCTGGTCAAGAGATGCGACGGCTCCGCTCAGATCATATCCACCGACATAGAAATTGTCACCGAGGCCAACCTGTTTTGGCATCAGTTCACCTTCCCCAGCTGTGCAGATTTAATATGGCCTACCTGGACTCCAGTGTTGACATGGACTGGAAGTCCGGAAATGGCTGCTCGGATACAGAAAGACATGTCTTCACCAAAATCCCGGCCGTCAATAACGCCTTCACGATACCAGCATCGATCTCCACCGGCAGCCTTCTGAATTCTCTCAAAGGCACTACGATGGACAAGAAGGAAACCAGCACCCACTGCGAATACCCTGATGACACAATCCTCGTTTAGATCCTCGGCCGAAACAACATCCAGTTCCGCGTTCTTCTCTGCCCTGTTGAAGTAAACAGCCGGGATCTTCTTACCTTTATGGAAAACGTAGTACAGCGCGCTGACGATTGGCCGATCGTCCAGATCGGCTGACTTCAGAAGCCGGCTAGCAGCATCGGTAGAGAACACAACATCCGTATCCACGCTAAGGAGCCATTCCAGGTCGTAACTCAGGAACTGCTCTACAAGCTTGTTTCGGCCTAGCGCAAGCAAGGGTCCAGCCGATGATGAGATAACTCCGCCAATAACCGGATCAGCTTCTGGCCCAGACACTGCATTCAGGACGGAGTTAAGGAATTCAGTCCGTACCCATCCCCCACTGGTATACCCTAGCATCACCGGACCGTTTACCATTACGACACGCTCTTCCACCAGATGTGAATTGTGATAACGACCACAAACACGAGCCACGCTGTCAGCGACAGCCACCAGGCTGCCGTATGCTGATTGAGGTGCAGGCCATTATAGACATTCAGTGCTCGCCAGGAATAACCACTGAGCGTATTGGTCGCGTTCGTAAACAAGGCGATGAGCTCGGGTACCAGGAACAGTAGCGACGAGACCACCAGGAAAAATGGCCAGTAATACATTCCCCATGTTGGCTTCACAAAAAGTCATCTCTTTCCATTATGCCGCCTGCTGAAACATGTCATTCAAGACAACAGGAATGTTTATCGTTACCGTCCGGAACATATTGCGATCGAGCTCTAGGTAGCCAGCCGTGGCATCTAGAGGCTGCCCCTCAGCACCAAGCAGGTCTATATTCCGGACGCCAGACGCTCCGCCTAGCTGGTAGTCACTCGACAGAACATTAAGTAGGTCCGCTGTTGCCACCGTAATATTCGGATCAATTGAATCCATGGGCTGCTGCCGCATATCCATGTAAATTCTGGCATTGAGAACGACTAGTCCGCTCGTGGCATTCATTCCTGACGACCGTACCGGCCGGATGTACTGGATCCAGACAGAGCACTGTACGCCGTTATGGGGCGCGTTCTTCGGCTCATGCTGGTTCACATAGTCAAATCGGCCGGTCGCCAGGGCGTGACTGACTATCTCGTCAAACACCCCGTTTACTGCGGCGTCGTTGAATGTCACCAGTAATGCATCTCCTCGGCCAGAAGCCGGTATTCATTGGCCACTCTTCGGGCGACAAACCAGGCGGTCCCTTCGTAACTTGCATTCTCGATTTCAAATGAGACCGAGTCGGATTCCTTCTCCAGGCTATCGGCGCGCGCCAGGAGTGCCTTCTCGAGTGGCACCAGGCTGGCATCCAGAAACTTCTTCGGCTGTTCCTTGCGCTGCTGGACCGCCATTAGCCCTGGCCTCCAAGAATTAGCTTGCCGCCCATGATCGCCCGGTCAATCGCCGAGATCTCCTGGACCTGCAGATGTTCCTTGCAGGACGGAATAGCAACACAGGCTATAGCCATCTGTCCCGGACCCATCTGGGTCTGCTGCTGCCAGGAAGGAGCCATCGTAATGGCATCTCGGGGCATTGGCCGAACTTCGCCGTCTTGTAGAATCCCGCGCATCTGCCTGGATTCGAATGCGACTTCCTCGCTGACACACTGTAGACACTTGGGGAAAGACATGATTTCCTCCTACCGATCCATCGCCGCAAGATACGGCGGAATCATGTTCTCGGCTATTCTTCCTGATTCTTCCTTGAGTGATTTCGTGATAATCCGGAAGGTATGGTAACCCCGGAATCGCGTTGTCTTGTTTCGTTCTGACTCGCCTTCTAGCCATGGCCCATAAACAACACCGTCATCAGTCACGATGTGCTCGTTTACCCGTGCTTCTGAATGAATTTGTCTCTGGTAATATCCGGCATTATGCGGAACTGGATTTCTTATCGGCGTACCGCCAGAACGACCAAGATACTTGTACTGAGTTGGCAGCCAGAACTTGATCCTTGCAACACCCTCGTCGGCAACGACCCGCTCGACATCCATACAGAACCTATGAGCCTCAGCCACGGCGCTGCCATCGAAAATCGGGCCACTCGTCACGGTGTAAGAAATCACACCTGCCTCCAGACATGTCCTTCGTCGAGGTAGCCGTGCCAGCCGTCGTCGCTCTGCCCGGTCACGTCACGGCGAAGCAGGTTACCGATGCTCGGCCGGATTTCAAGCGACCCATCCGAGCATTCACGGAATGTATGTGGCGGCGAGCAGACATGCTGGACGATGCGAGCACGCGACGGGACGCCTTCATCCCACGCATTGGGCTTGAGAAAGAACACGGCCGGGAGGTCGCCCGTGTAGCCCTTGACCGGACCGAAGTAATCGCCCGGCTGCTTTATCTCGCCAAATGAAGTGACACGTCGTCCGATTGTCATACCGTAAACACCCGAGCCTTCCGGGTATAGACGGAATTTATTACCGTCTGCCGGATGTCAGGCAAGCCTGGGCCTGCCTTTGGCGTAGCCTCCCCGTAACCACCAGTCTCCTGCGCCAGGAAGACCTCGGCCTCGGCGATCGCTAGCTCTCGGATCAAGCCAGGTACCTCGCTTACCGAAAGCACGGCACCGGTCGTGTGCGTGGCCGAGATCGTCCCTAGCTGTCCCCGGAGAACCGTAAGGAGCCTACGCGCCCAGAGCGTCCCGCTCGTGTGAACGGCCAGTACGCTCGCATCCCAGGCTCGCCGGACAATCAGGTTGTTACCGGTGATCGCCTCAATTAGGACCCACTCGCTGTCGACAAGCAGAACTTCACCGACCCCAAACTGGGTTCCATCCACAACACTCACGATTTTATCAGCCGCAGAAGCAGAGGACAGCCCGCTAAAGGCAGCAGCGGTATTCACAAACTGTGCGTCCTGGACGATCATCCGCTCAGTCCCGCAGATCAATATGTCTCCAACACCAACGAGCGCGCTGTTGCTAATAGACGCCGTCGTCTGGGTAGTCGTCGTCATGTCGGCTGCCAGGGCGCCAGCGATCCTGGTCTTTGTCCAGTAGCCGAATGTGCCGGTAATGCCGATATCCAGCTGAGGTGATGAGCCGGCTCCGAAAGAACTGGATTTGTCACGTCGTAGCTCGATGCTCCTGAATGGAGGCCCAGTGTTGATCGGGTGGGCTATGTAATCGGTGCTCGGGATGACAGTCGGAACAGGATTCAGGCTGCCTGTCACAACCTGTGTTGGCTGGGCTGCTAGCTCATCCTTGTCCAGCCAGACTCGCCATGGATATGCATACTGGAAATTGGGCCAGTCCTTCTTGACAGTCCTGTCTTCTGGGTAAAATCGGCGCTGGGTCAGTCCCTCGACAGCATCGGCAGCAGACAGGATGGCACGGTCAATCCGCTCATTGGCATAAGCTGCATACTTGAACTCACTCGCACGCCGAACTTCTTCGCGAGTGCAGTAACATGGTCGGAATACCGTTGCCATCCCTGATCCTTGCTGTCTTGATCGTCCCCGTTGGGGAAGAATGGATATTTAGTTGTCAGGGAACGAGAAAGCCGCCCCTGCTAGGGTCTACTTCGCTGTACCCTTCCGTTTTGGGCTAGTCATCGTGCTCTCCTCCGAAGAGGCCGGATGGCTCACCTGGGCGGATGTGGTCTCGTGGGTACTGCCACCCGTCGAACTGGCAGTAGAGCGTGACCGTGTTCTGCTCTGGGCCTGGCCGGAGTGGCTCTCCGCAGCGCGGGCAGGCAGTGGGAGGGACGATTCCGTGTCCTGGGGTCTGTCGCCACTCTTCTCGGGCTTGTCTCCTGATGTCAAGGAGCTGGTACCAGCTGATAGCGATCTCTCCTCCCCAAGTCGTTCCTCGTGATAGCCGGAATTAGTTGCATGGGGCATAATGACGGCAAGCTCTCGTATACAACCGGTGCATACTCGACAACATGGTCAGGATTTGTGTCGCCGACTATCGGATTCTGGACCGGAACCCAGGCTCCATTGTTCGTTGCGGTTGGCATAACGACGCCTTCCAGTTAGCCCACTCGAGAAGCTTTCCGTTGCTGTCGGCCTTCCCCTTGGCCTGCAGGATCGTAACCTCCTTGGCCACGTCCGCACTTGACGGACCGGAAAGCCTATCAACCTTTGCCATGATTCCTCCTAAGCCGCAGTCACGGCCGTTGCCGCATCATACGGCATGTAAGTACAGGCCCAGGTTACTGCGCCTGTCGTGGTTGCACTCGTCGTGATCGTAATTACTCCAGCCGACACGAGGCACAAGCCACCATTCGCAATCTGTCCTGCTCCGAATGCCGTTGCCGATCCGCCTGCCTGGACTCCCGAGGCACCAACCACGATCAGCGCACTACCCTGGGCGGGCGGAACAATGAAGGTCGTCCCGACCACGCTAGAGGTGATTGCTGTGGCTGTACACAACGCCGTCGGAGCGCTAGCTCCGCCCGTGGGGGTTACCCCTACCGACAGCGTGGTAGCCGTACCGCCAATTGCCGTCACAGACACGAGGCCCAGAAGGCTTGTAAGCAGAATACGGCCACCAGTCACATTGAAAATTGTCTGCAGACCAGCTCCGGGAATGGTCTTGGAAGGACCAGTTACCAGCAGCCCGAAGAGCGCTTCCCGGAGCTGAGTTCCCGATGGGAATACAGACACTGGCCTTCCTTTCCTAGCTGTTGGTGACGGTGATACCGGAAACTGGCTGCCCGAAGGAAATCGGAGCCCATAGCAGGATCCAGGTAATCGCCATCGTGTTGGTTGCGTCGGTGGTGACTGTGAGCGTCGTGTTCGTGACCGTGAACAGCGAGCAGCTAGCTGACGAGCCCGCACTCGTTACCGGGGCAGGCAGGGCCGAGCCCAGAACGCGCGGCATCCTGAAAATTGAGCCAACCGCCTGGGTCGTAACTCCTGCGGCAAGCGGGCTAGCCATGCCCGACGGCTGACCGGTATAGCCGAGCGATATCTTGACCGTCGTCGCTGATCCGACAGTAGAGACTACGCCAACCAGGCTTGCCTGGATACTCCCGACAACCGCGAATAGGTTGCCGGTCGTGGCTCCAGGCAGCACCTTAATGTTATAGTTCGCCTGGCCGAAAGACTGCCAGCCATGCGGGACCGTAACGTCCCGGACGTTGAATCCCTTGGTTGTTGAGGACACGGGTCCCTCCTATGCGCTCAGCAGGGCAAGGTTGGCCGGCGCACGCTGAACCGTCAGGTCGTGAACGATCGCCATCCCGAGACCGGAACCAGTCACCGTGCACTTGATGTAGTTGTACGGATCTGGCAGCTGCGCGCCGAACACTGTGAATACAGACGCTACGGCTGTCGTCAGGCCTGTCGTCGTGCCATGCGTGAAGGTCGAGGCTGCAGTGATGGTGACCTTGTTCCAGGCTGCCGTGCCGTCCGTTGCTGTCGACCAGTACACCCGAATGATCGGAACCCAGTTGGGCGTAAAGAAGTTGAATGCCCGATAGGTACCAGCAAACGACGTAGCGATCGTAAGCGTCGGCACGGCTGCCGCACCAGTCGTCACGAACGTCACCCCGGTCGTGCCGCTCAGCTTGATTGCCGGTCCGGCAGTAGTGATCGGAACAAGATTGAATAGCCGTCCAAGGCCATCCATTCCAGACATTGTTTTCTCCTGTCCCCCTGGGGCGTTACTGCCAGGGATTGACTTGCTAGCGGGTTGCCAGCTGGACGAACGGGGTAAGGGTGTTTGCGCTGTTGTTGCGCGGGGTGATCGCGCTCTGAATCCACGGACGGCCGTCCAGTCGCTCGATGACCCGGAACGCGGTCTTGTCGTTCTGGAACTTGTAGTGCTCGCTGGACATCGACTGCATCATCTGGCGGTCGCCGATGAGGTAATAGCCGAGATCGACGAAGGACAGATCGCCAGTCGTGCCTAGTACCGGCGTCTTCTCTGTGAAGTACACCGGACGTCCCATAATCGTGACTGGCGGAGTTGCCGTGCCTGGATTGGTATAGTTACCCATCCAGACAGGGCCGCCACCCGTACCGACCGACAGGGCCATCGTTGCCAGCTCTGGGAAGGTATCGATGCTCGCGATCCACACGGCGCGCCCCAGTGCCGTCGGCAGCATACGCGAGTACATCTTTACGATGTTCTCCCAGACAATGGTTGCCGTAGCCTGGCCTGTCTCGGCCGTGACCTGGACGCTGGCCGGGCAGTTGACAAAGCCGAGAGGTTCGCCTACTCCAGTTCCAACCATGAATGCGATGTCCTCGAACCAGGCAATCGCACGCGGGAAGATGGTGTCGAAAAACGAGCCAAACGCCGGAGCGTCCGCAAGAAGCTCGTTCGGCACCTCCGCATAGCCAGTCAGCTTCTTGGCATCCAGCACGACACGCCCGAAGCTGGCCTGCGACTCGACAAGCTGCGCAGCCTCTTCTGTCCAGTAGCAGACCACGCCGCCGAACACAGAGGAGACGTTGCTGGTCGAGTCGATCATCGGGATCGGAACCCGCAGGCTATCCATCGGGATGACCTGGGCACGCGGCCGCACAACCGCGTCCTCCAGGGCCACCTGGAGGATCTGCGACCGCAGAACCTCGGGAATAAGGAAGCCACCGTCCGCCGGTACCTCACTGCCGAAACTGTTCTGGATCTTGAGGATTTCCGATCGGATCTTGCCGAGACGCTGGCTATTCTTGAGTGTCTCGTGCTTAGGCCAGATAGCCTGAAAGAACTCTGAAGTGCACTCGGGCAGGGCCGATCCATCACCGCCAGACGCAGCCTTTAGCTCGCGCTCTAGCCGAGCACCGAAAGACTGGGCATTGTATGCTGCTCCCTTGCCCATAGAGACACTGCGCGCGTCGAACCTCGGGGTAAGGCCGTCGGCCGCATTGCTGAAATTCAGCCGTCGACCACCCATGCCGTTCTGCTGCATGAATTCAGCCAGGCCTAGCTGCACCTGCTCCTTGATCTGCTGCTTGAGGGTGCTGTCCTTCTGGACAGTCATCTCGGCGTACGCCTTGATGAATTCCTGGAACTTGCCGGGCTCGGACATCATCGCCTTGACGTTGTCCGGCTGTCCAAGAAATTCCTCCAGCTCCTCAGGCCTGGTCGGAATCGTCAATGTCGCTGCCATTTCCTGCTCCTCTCAGAGCCTCAATGATGCTGTGAACTTCTTGATTTCCTCGTCGGACAGCCCGAACGGATTGGCATCCGTCTTGTCTCCGCTCGGCTTCCAGTCCGGATTGATGCTTCGCATATGTGCCTCAAGATGCGACTGCGCAGCGTCCTTGTTGGTAAGGCCTTGTGTTCCGCTGATCCGGCCAAGCGCGGCCCTGACTCCAGCCGCGTTCGGTGCATCACCAGGATGGTAGTGATGCGGTAGAGCGTGGGACGCCTGATTGCTGGGGTCACCATCCCGCTTGCCGGCGCATATGCCGTTGTAGAAGCTGGCCGGATTGTCGCTCGTGGCCGCATTGTGCATGGCCCGGGCGGCATCCCACGGCGAGGAGTCGACGCTGGCGCTCCGGATGTCAATAAGGTTTCCCTGATGTAGCGGCTTACCCGGGACATCCTGCAGCTGACGGCCATTCCGGTCCCAGTGGCTGTAGTCCAGGTCTCCCTCTGGCGTACTGTCGTCGTCGCCGTCGCCGTCCGGATCCCAGGGAATATGAGCCGGCTCAGCATCTGGCTTGTCCTTGGCTCCCCGGAACACCCCCATATCCCACTTGTCGTGTGAGGTCTCCTTTACCTGCCGCCCAGCACCATTATCAATGGTCCGATCGGCCAGGCCGACGTCAATCGCCTCATCGGCATCGTACCAGGTCTCAGCCTTCATGATCTCACGCCAGTAAGCCGCTGGGCGACCGGTGTGGTCGCTATAAATACTGGCAATGTTGTTCGAGGTTCGATCGAGCAGCTCAGCCAGGTCACGCATGTCCTGCGCATTGCCGATCGCCATCCCGAACCCGTCATGCACCATCATCTGGGCATTCCGCGCAACCAGGACCGGATTGCCTGCCATCGCGATTACCGACGCGATCGAGGCAGCCAGCCCATCAATCATGATCGTTACATCATGCCGAGCCAGTAGGACGTTATAGATCGCGATGCCGTCAAACACCTCCCCTCCTGGGCTATTGAGGTGAACCTCGAGCGGTCCACCGACATCAGCCAGATCGCGAATGAGATCTCCGGCCGACACCCCGAAGTACCCAATCTCATCGTAGATGTGCAGCTGAGTCGGGCCGTCCTTCTGGTTCCTGATCCTGTACCAGTCATTCCCCTGCTGGTGCAGGGAATACATCTTCCTGGTCGTACGCCAGGGTGTATTCCGGCTCATTCGCTCTCCTTTCCGTTATTGCCGTCCGGCCATTCAAATGGTATTTCCGGTATAACATTGCTGGGAAGTGCCCTGATGTCAGCTGTAATTTCATCCCAGAGCGCACGGTTCACTGCCGTGTCTTCAATTCCTTCTGGTGGCCAGGCTTGCCCTAGCAGAATTGCCCGCATCATCGCCACCGCAGTATCACCACTCATGACTGCCCCCTGGCCTTGCCAAGGAACCTGTCATAGGCAGCCTGGTCGAGAATGGCAATATCCGTACCATGCCCGGATACGATCAGGACTGGGCTGGGACCGTTGTTGTCCCATAGTTCCAGGGAATCAAAAAGTCCGTTAGCTATAATTTTCGGGAAAACTCCAGATACCCCGGCATGCGTCTCCCGGATAACCGAAGCCGGCACGCCACGTCCTGTCTTCGCCTGACGACTGGCCGAACGTTCAACCGCAGTAGCCGTATCAACAGTCACATACCTGCCGTGAACCTGGAACCCAGAATACCGGGCATTATTAACCTTGGCGGAAAGTTTCTCAAAGGAAGAATCACCCGTTCCGTCCAGGGTAAAGCTGATATTCTTGTCCTGGGCCATGGCTACCGCCTTGGCCGCGATGACAGATGATTCCTCATGAACTTTCGCGGCAGCAGATTTGTCTTCAGCGGCAATTCCGGCCTGATATTCCGGCAGCCTTGTCTTGGCGTAATCCGACTCGATAACCGCCGATTCTTCAGGTGAATGCAATGCGGTGGATTTGCCCGAGGCAGGTCCGCCACCAAAAAAAGTTGCCACGGGATTACGGGAAGATCGCTTCCCTGAAAGCATGTCATTGATGATCTCATCATGCAGCCGAGCACGCTCAGGATCTAGCGTCCCGTCCGGCCGGGTATGCATCGCTAGGGTATCAGCAACTTCAGCTAGCTTTTCCGCTTCCTTTACCGGGCCAGCAGTCCATTTTCCTTTGTCATCACGAGGCTCCTCAGGATCGAAATTCAGGAATGCTTTCCTAAACATCGCCTCAATGTTGCTCTCGTCCCAAGGATGCAGCGGAGGTTCGGGAGAATACGGAGGCAAGTCAACAGGGTCAAAATCGCTGATTGTCATAGACTATTCACCTGCCTAAGGACCACGGCAATATTACTGCTGACATTATCCTGCAGCCTCTTCAATTCCGCATCGAATCCCATTTCCTTATACTGGTCTATTAGTGCCTGCGAAACAGGATTAGTTCCCACACTCACGATCTCGTAGCGCCCACCGGAAATTAGTTCCTTCTGAGATTCCTGGCTTATAATATTTGATATGTCAAGAGCATTACTGCCAGGCTGTACTGTAATCATCACTGATGCAGATATCAAGTTCCCATCCGCTGGTGACGCAAATCTTTCGGCCTGTCCTCTGTCAGAACTGAAACTTGAGACAGGAAAGTCAATATGTGATCCTTTGGTAAGCTTCCCGGTAAATGCCTCTGCCGAGTGCTCGTCGCCAGCAGCCCACCACATACCACGGTGCAATTCGGGAGCAGACTCCCCTCGATGATGGATTGCCCCTAGGATATTCCGGGCATCCTCACCCTTGACCTTGGCCTCCGGATCACGAATTAGCTTTGTGATATCTTTCTGGATCTTTGAGCTGCCCTTGATCCATTTCCTGGCCGAGACAGACAGGTCACTGTCAGAAGGATCAGGAATACCTATACCAACCCATTTCCCCTTATCATCACGAGGTTCCTCAGGATCGAAATTCTGCAGCAGGAAAGGAACCCAGTCAAAGTCCTGGATCGTGTCCGGAACGATTCTTGTCGGCCGTTTCATCCGGAGCATCCTATACATTAGCATGCTCCCTGTGGCCGTTGTGCTTGGCGCCATCAAAGGCCGTCCGGACCATCTCAGCGATGCCCTGAAGGTCTGGACCGTCCCAGGCTGCCGCTGGAACAGGTGTCTTTGGTTCCTTGGGGCCTGGCTGCGATGCAGGCTGTCCCGGCTTGGCAGGAGCAGGCTGGATGGCCGGAACGCCTGGGACACCCGTAGCGGGCGGCTCAGCCACCCAGCCAGGAGGCAGAGCCGGAGCAGGCGTTGCCTTCTCAATAACGTTCATGTCGGGCAGTCCGACAACCTCAAGCGCATCATGCGGATCGAAACCGGCGTCCACAAGTGTTTTTGCCGCGTTGCTCTTCGCGACTAGCTCTGAATTGTCTAGCTCCCGGTTGTCTGGGTAAGGATCCTCGTAGTCAAATTCGACCTTGTCCTGATCCCCGAAAATCTCCAGGAAATGAGTGTTGAGGACATCCTTCTCGCGATCCAGGCGCGGCACCTCATGCCAGGCTATGTGAATTTCCTGCCCAGTCTGGGCGTTAGCTCGGTTGACGTCCCGGCTCTGGCCTACCATCGTCTCGTGAATCCGGTATCCCACCCGGATCATCTCGCTAGTGACCTTCCTTAGCTCCGCAAACTGCATATCGCGCATGGAATACGTATTCGGCGTCCAGGTCGCTCCCTGCTCCAGAACGCCAACCCGATGTCCGCGCGCTACACCCTGATGCTGCTCTCGCCAGCGATCCGTAAACTCTTCAAACTCGGGATCTGTCAGCCGCTTGCTGAAGGTAACAATGCCTCCCGGCTGAGCTGAGTTAAGGAAGAAGTTTCGGCTCCATTCCGAGCTGTACTTCGCCGCGTCAATATCGGACATGATCGCCTGAATAGCGCTTAGGCCACGATAGTAGTCTGTCGGGTGTGGATACCTCAGCTGAATTACCTCATCCGTTGACAGCGGCACCGTTTCCCCATTCGGGCCGGTATAAACCCATCCCTTAAGGAATTCGTCTCGATCAGGCACCGGTTCCATCCGGGCTGGACTGACCGGCCACATTTCCGTAGGAATACTCTTTCCGGATGAACCCCGATTCATCACCCAGTACCATTCGCCAGCTAGCTCCATGTGCTGCCAGCCAATTTCCCGGAAGGCACTCCCGGTCATGAATGGATTCGGTCGATTCCACAGCTTTAGGGCCTGGTGCTGAACAACCTCGGTACGCTGGTCGCTACCCCGGTCGCTCTTTGCATAACGAACCCTGGCGTCTCGGTTCTTGCGGTAAAGATTCCATACACCAGTGGCGTTTGCTCCCGTAGACAACAGCTGGATGATTGCATAGAGGGTTCCCTCGGTCCCCATTGCGTTCATCATCGTGAAACGGTCCTGCGTGCCCGTTCCGTACAGCCCGCCTGAACTGTTCCACTTTGCCGGGAAGGGTATGGGACGTCCCTGATTCAGCATCTTGCCAATCAGGGACCTAGCCATTACTCAACGCTCACATTAGTTGTCGCTGCCTCGGCAGCTTCGGCAAGGGCCGAAAACGCAGTTACGACACGCCTGTCAATCTCCCTAGAGGCCGGAGACAAGGTATACGAAATGACTTCTCCGTCGCTCTCGGCGAGGACCGTAAGGGAGAATACAATGTCGCTAGGCTCAAGTTCACCGTGCAGCTTCTGCATAGCACTTATGAGCCAGTGCCACCTTGGATCCAGAAGCTGCCGCCCACCCATTACAGCCAGCCCCATGCAATCTGGCCGACCGCCAGGGTAATCACGATGGCACACCCCAGCAGGACGACTGTCACGAAGTCAAGGTGGATATTCATCTACTCGCTCACCTTCCACTCAAAAACAAGAAAAAGGATGCCCGTCACGAGCAGGCCGGAGAAAAGACTGTGGACAAAGGCCGCGCCAGACATGCATCCCAGCCCAGTAATCGAGTAGCCATGTTCCCGGATATGACCCAGGACTGGAATTGCCCTTGATTTTGTGGCTGCGAGGAGGCCGGTGCCGAGGCCGGCCATTAGTCCTCGCAGCCTGCTTGTGCGTTCCCGCAGCGGTAGAGAAATCGTTGTCATTTCGCCTCCAGGTCCTCTAGAGATTGCAGCACCAGGCAATCCTTTGCCTCCCGCAGTTTCCGTAGGCCTGCCGTTAGCTCTGGGCCGTCCTCCAGAATGGCTGCAAGGTTTACTGCCAGTTCCCAGACAAGGTAGGCGATGTCATAGGCGTTGCCCTGTAGTCGAGGATTCGGTACAAGCCATTTCATGGCGTGCTGAGTGCCCGGATGCCGATTTCTGTAAACGCCAAGCTCATTACGTAGATCTGGGTGGCTCATACCGAGAAACTCCTGAACATTACTCGAATGCCGAAATCACGATGCGCGGCGATATAGCGCATCGCGTCACATCCGTGGTCGTCTTCCTTTACTGGGCCTTCCTTTAGCTTGTCTGCCCAGACATAGGCCGGAATCTCCTCGGCCGTACAGGTTGGCTTACTAGCGTCGGCTAGCTCCTGGTCTCGCTCTACAATAGCGTTCTGCAGCAGGAACAGGCGTGGTCGGCCGTCTTCCGCTGTCTTTAGGCGTGTCTGCACACACTCAATTCCTTCAAGAACGGATTTATGGGCCGCTTCGGTAGATACTCCAAGCTTCTGCTCCAGCGTGGCCCGACCCTCGGCATCGGTGTCGCACACAATAGAACATGGGCGTGGCTCAACCCAGCTGCCCTTGCTGTTCAGGACAAGCCCCTGAATTGTCCTGGCATGCTGCTCTACCGTACGCTTGGTATGGTAAATCTCCCGGTACATATAAAGGCGTCCGTCTGGGTCCTCTGCCCAGAACTGGCACACGAACGGATTTGTAAACCCAAAGTCGATTGCCCAGAACCTTGGCCAGGCCATAGGCACGCCCGATGGGTCCGTGTTGTCGCCCGCCTCATGCGGAATTCGCTGAATAAGATGGTGGGCAGCCCATTCCTCATAAATCACGCCTTCGGCAGCCACCCATTTGCCCAGTCGAAGCCTCTTGTATCTTACCCCGGTAAGGGCATCTAGCTTGGCAATATAGGCTCGTCCCTGTTCTGTTATGTCGCCATTGCTGGCGAATAGCAGAGGATTATCCTCGTGGTGGCTCTCGAGCATAGTACAGACACCTTTATCGCACCGCCGCTTTAGCCAGTGCTCAGGATGCTGCGGGTTGCAGTCCGCAATAATCTGCTGGAAAGAGATCTTCCACCATCTAAGTCGCGTAGTTAGCGCTTCCCAGTCGTTCTCGGTTAGCTCGGTTGCCTCCTGCACATAGACGATGTCATACTCGGCTGACATAATCTTGGAGACCTTATCGAGCCCACCGATCGCAACTACCGATCCGTTCTTATACTGGTAACTGGCCGGCTCCTGGGCGCTGCCCCCATAGTACACGACGTCGCCGCATTCAATTGCTTCCTTAGCCACGAACCTTTGCCAGGTAACCAGGGCAGTTGAGGAGAGAGTAACCGCTGCCTTGCGGGCGATCAGTCCGCGTGCCCCTGGATTCATGAGCATCATGATGTGCAGCTTCTCGAGGCATGCCCGGCTTTTCCCTGTGCCAGCTGGACCCGCAATCAGGACCTCAGGGTCCCTACAGTCAAAGACCTGCTGACACGCACCAGACGGAGCAAACCGGTGCTCGATTAGGTCGCCCGGACTGCTTCTGGGTGTGAGGACTCTAGGCAATGGCGACCGCCTTGCATACAGCGACTGCTGTAGCAAGGCGTCGCAGGATAAGCGCTCGCGCTTGTCCCTCGGCATGCAAAGCCTTTGTCATGGCTGGCCCTGAATCTGGACCGTGACTGGACTCTGGGTAGGACCCACAGGAGAAATACGATTAAGCCAGTGCGCATCCCTATTTAGACGCAGAAGAACAAGATTCCTGATGTCAAGAAGAAGCCCCTCAGCATGCATAGCTCGCTCAATCGCCTCGGCGACAGGCCCCTGGAGCATAGTGCTGCTGGCTGGGGAATCCGGGGTTGCCCTGGTGCCCGGATGCCATAGAGCACACCGAGGACAGCGATCATACAGGGACGCAGCCTGCGCGTTCTCGCGCCAGACCCGTGCGCAGTTGTCGCACACATCAATGTCGCTGCCTTCTGTCCTACAGTGCAGCCGTACTGTCGGGATCTGGCTGCAGCCATTTAGCCCGGCCCGGCAGCTCTCGTGCTCGGGTCGACTAAAGTAGCTGTTCTGATTCAGGGCTTACCTCCTGGCGGCGTGTTTGGAACGCCGTAAACGCCTACCGCGCTGGCTCCCGCGACGACGTACTGATACCAGCTTGCCCCGCCGTACCGAGTGGCCAGGACCGTCAGGGCGAGTCCGGCAATCGCGGCGAACAGCTTTCCATACCTGCCAAGATTCGCCATAACCATTTCACCTTTCCGTAAACAGCAAGCTGAAGGAAAATGTATAGCGCCGAGAAGACAACTGCCCAGATCGCGAGAAACGCCAGGCTGTGCGCCAGGTCGTGCGGGATTCGTCTCACTGGAGCGCTCCTGGATTCGCTGTGTCAATGATGTAGTGGACCGTCTGGCCAGTTCGGGCTGGAGCCGCCATGCGCTGCGGATACGCGCCCAGCTCGTCCGCCGTCGAGTGCATCAGATCCAGGTAAACCTTGAGCATATCCCTGTGGGCCCGAGACCACCGCACGCCGTCTCGCCTCAGGTCCTCCAGGAAATCGCGAATGTCCTCGGCCTGGGCCTGGTACTCAGCCAGCCGGTTCTGCTTCTTCGATATCCACAGCCCGGCTGTCTCGATTGCTAGCTGCCCCGCGAGCGCCGCCCGAACCTCAGCAATTTCCGTCGTGTGCTCTTCCCGGAAACTTGCTATCGCTGCCTGGGTCTGGCCGGTCTTCTGGGCTAGCTCCCGCGTGCTTAGCTCGTTCATCGCGATATCGCGAATAAGGGCAAGTCTATCCTTGCCTCGGTAGATCTCGTCCAGGTCGACTGGTGCCATGGCAGCGCTAGGCCTGCGCTGCGCTGGTCGCGTCGGCATGGCGCCTCCCCGCGTGGGGATTCTTGCGCTCTAGGATAGCCGCTAAAAGGCCGAAACGCCTAATAGCCTGGTCAGGAACCTCGCCATATCCCAGAAACCTCGCCGGCTCGTCGGCTTCCTCCTACGGCGTAACAAACGGGATGGTCACTCCGCGCCAGGTACTGCACGTGCACAGTCGGCACACGCACCGGCCCTTGGGGCGGCCGTCCCTCGTCGTTCCGGTTGCCTGCCAGCACGCCGTACAATTGCACCAGCAGAAACGCGGAGTCTCGGCGGCGGTGGGTGGCCCTAGGTCGGTCATCGCCACCCCCGGACGGGGCTGGACCCGGACCGCGTGCGCCTCGACATACGTTGCGAGGCAGAGGCCGTCGTGCCGTGGGCCGGTACTCCTGACGGGAGCAGGGACGGCTGGGAATGGGGAATCCACGATGCGCGGCGGCGGCCGGGCGGCTGGGCCAGTTTGGCCGCTCGTCGCTCCGCTAATCCTAAATGCCATATTTCGGCCATTCGCCCGTAATGAGCATGTCGTACAGCGCAATCGCGGATCCCTGAAGCCCGGCTGCGGCCCAGGCTGCGTCCCAGGCTGCGGCCCAGGCTGCATTCGCCTTGGAGCGGGCATCGCGGACCACAGGCCCCGCTGCGCGGGCGGCGGCCAGGTCGGAGATCCGGCGGAGGTCCCGCAGCGCGCCTGCTTCTGCGGTCAGCCCGGCGAGGTCGAGCCACGTAGGAGTGTACGTGCGGATGAGCCAGTCGAGGGCGATGTACCCGCAGGTCTCGTCCTTGCCGTCGTGCTCGGTGCCCGCGAGGCGGTCTTCGCCGTTCGGGAGGAAGCGCACGAGTTCCTGGCGGCGGTCGTCGGGCAGGATGTCGTTGAGCCGCATCCCGAACGTATGCAGGACGGGTGGCCTGGCAGCAGTGTGGGTGGCGCGGGTGAGCCAGTTGTACCACTCGAACAGGCAGCGCTGCGGGTTGCCGCAGTCGTCTGGCGGTACCGGGTGGTTCCCCCGGGCGAGGGTAATGTTATAGTCTGGATTCATGGCGTATTGTCCTTTCTTGATGCTGTGTGTCATGCTGCCTCTTCCTCGGTATTCAGGATTGTAGCCGCGACCCGATGGCTGCACAGGACGCCATGCATCCCTGCTGGGCAGCTACAACTGTCCGGAGTAACGATGTAGAAAATGCTCGCTGTGGCTGTGGCTGTGGTTGTGGCTGTACTCTTGTAAGTAAAGACACCAGGGATCCTGGTTCTCGTGATGGTAGCGCGGCCAAGGATTGTAGCAGCCTTCGCTGCCGTGCTGTTACCGCTCCTGAACAGTACCGTCCTGGCACGGTAAATCGCCTCGGCACACCCGGGACAGTAAAACCGCCGCAGTTCGGGCGTGACCATATTTCCGTACCGGATGTCAATTAGGCGCGGGGTGGCCCGACTGAACAGGGTCGCACACCTGGCACACGTACTCACAGCGCCTCCAGATTCTCTGCCTCTTCGATCGTAAAGGTACCGTCGCCCGCGATCTGGTCCGGCTCAATCTTCAGGGTCGTGCTGTCCGCCTCGAACGCATCTAGTGGCCTCTCGCTGATGCCCCGGATCGTGCCGACGGCTCTGCCGCCAGTGATCGGCCGGACGCGGTCGCCGAACCCTGGCGGTCTGGGGTTCTCCTGTAGGTTCACTTCGCCTCCTGGTCGGGTTCCCGGTCCGGTGTGGGCCGGGAGCCTCCGCTAATCGTACCTCGGCTGGCGGTTGGCCAGGTCACCTAAATTCTGGTTTCAGCACCAGCCGGTTGCAGGTGCGGCACCGCTTAGACCGGCCGGAACCCAGGGCCAGGAGCATCGTCTCACGTTCCCAGTGCCGGTGCCTGCGCAGCCAGCACAGCGGCAGCCTCAGCGGGCGCACGCTGCGGCGCAGCATCCAGCGCCACGGGTTGATGGTCTCCGAGAGGCCGAACCGGTACCTGACCCGCTGCGTGACGGTCATGGTCAGTCCTCTCCGGCCTCTCCGGCCTCTCCGGCTATCTTCGTCTCCGTTTACAGGCATGAGGTATCAGGACCTTTCTAGCACGATAGGTTCTCTCGTTCTCTCGTTCTCTCGTTCTCTCGTTCTCTCGTTCTGGCTAGCGGCGGCGATCACGAGCGAGCTGGCGCCGAGCCTTAGGGGACAGGGCGAGGATCGCGTAGATGAACAGGGCGATCGGGATCATCGCGAGCTCAAGCTGGAATACGAGGATTGCCGTCAGGATTCGCAGGGGTGTACTGTTGATGCGCATGGTGGATCGCCAGAGCCACGCCATCGTCTCGAATGGGGTCATTGCCTTTCTCTCTTTCCTCGCCTTCAGTACAAGCATACCTCGATCTTGGGGTGTCCTAATCCCTACTGCAGATGGGGAGATCAGTTCTTGTCAGAATGGGTGAAAAAGATTGGCTGCCACCCTCCTGGGTCGCCATCGGGACTTTTCGCGCCGAATTGCAGAAATGTTAGTTAGCAACCTACAGCTACCATTACTTGCAGTTTCGGTCGGGCCGCAGACTGCACATCCAGGCTGGTCAAAATTACGAGTCGGGCTCTCCCGAGGTACCTCCCTCCTCGTGGGTACTACCTACAGTTACACCATACGAACAGTTACAGTCGCAATGCAGGACACCGGTCGCGAGCGCGCGCGCGAGGCAGCCATTACTGTAGGCTACAGGCTACCTACAGTTACCATTACTGTAGGTAAGAACCCCTCCCGAAACGTCCATTCCTACCCTCCGTTACCAGTTACGCAGCGTAACAATTTACTGTAGTTTGAATTACAGTCCCTACCAGCGCGAATGTGCAGCTTTTCGACTACCTGCAGTAGCCCATAACCTACAGTTACGGAGGGTGAAAAACTGGCGTTCTTACCTACAGTAATGACCCTCCGTTTTCTTCGGGAAAGTAACGCTAAATAGGCGGCGCTGGCCAGTTTGTGTCCCCCATCCACTGTACTAGCTATACCTTCTAAGTATGTATACAGGGGAAACGCTAAACTGTACCCTCTCCACCGCTAGGCTAGACAGTAGAGTGTAGTGGAAAACTGTACGGTTAGAAGGTTAGAAGGTATAGCCGTGGGGGGAATCACCCCCCCCTTAGGCGGTAAAGTGACTATAGGCTAGACGGTATAGTGTAGCTTAGCGACCGCCGAAGAAATCCGTAGAGCCAAACCGATTCACAGCCCATTCGTCCAGTTGCCTACGGTTAGGGCCGGGAATTACGACTAGCTTTTCACGTGCTCTGGTAACGGCTGTATATAGCCAGTTCGCGTCTTCCCCGCTTTGCTTCCAACACCAGTTTTCATTGACGACAAGGACCGAATTCCACTCAGAACCCTGGGACTTGTGTACCGTAATTGCGTAACCGAAAGTAGCCGTAAATGCTCGCTGACGCGAAAAGAAGCTGAGCTTCTTCTTCAGCTCGTCCTCCACAGCCAGACTCTGGAATCCTTGTGGCCATGTCTGGACCCAATCCGGAGACCATTGGCATTCGGGACAGCGACGACTCCAGGAGTAAGGAGCACCGCCGATAAAGAGACGGCAGTCACAGCAAAGTAGAATCTCGATAAAAGTTTTCCCTGTCCCGTATCCCTGGCCCTTACCGTAATCGCTCTGTTGTCGTACGTCGATTACGTTATAATGCTGGCCATTTATCAGGCCACGATTCTTATTGCTGTCCATCCCGATTATAAGATCTCCGCGAGAGACATCATCAGAATCAAAACCATGCCAGTCCCGGATCTGAAGATTCTTCTGCCAGCGAGTTGTGTGCCTTCCGACAAGAACCTGATCAAAGTTTCCAAAGGAGCCACCGCGATGATAATAGTCCCTGAGCGAGGGAACGACGATTCCCCGATACTGCCGTTTCCTTACGGCCATTACGCCATTAAGACGGATATCTGTAGCCAGCTCTAGGATTTTACTGTCGTGTCGTTTTACCTCTTCGAGCATAAAATGCGGATTTCCGAGCGTAAAGTAAGGTTTGCCCTCTACCGGCTGAAGCTGGAACGGGTCTCCGATTGCCAGAACTGGGATCTTGGCAGAGAGGATGACCTGAGCGTCTTCCTGATCTACCATTGAGGACTCATCAAGAATTATCGCAGACACACGACCATGCTCTTCCTGGAATCTCTCGAGCCTTTTATCGAAAACTGGATGGCGATTGCCTTCTTTATCGATTACCTCACCAATTGGAGTGAAGAACAGGGATTTGATGGTATAAGCCGGAGCACAGCCATTGTCCCTGAGGACGCTTACGGCCTTGTTTGTTACGGTAGCGAACACGACATTGCCGCCAAGGTCCTCTGCCACGAACCGAGCTATTGTCGTCTTTCCGGTTCCGGCAAAGCCAAAAAGAAGAGTTTTCCGCTCGCCTTCCTGGATTCGCCTGACGCACCCCCGAACGGCATCTTCTTGTGTCCTGGTTAGTCCGTGACGCTGAATGTCCATTCCTATTCTCTATTCTTCCACTGACGAAGCGATGCGGCAGCCTTGCGAAGCACGTCGCCCGATATTGCCTTTGGGTCAGCACCGCAGGCAGTAAGGACGGAAGCCAGGATCCCCTGCTCTATCGCACGAATCTCAAGCATATAGGTGCAATCCTTTTCCGTACCGCGCTCGGCGAACGATATCATTAGCGGATGAGTATCCTCCGTCTTACCGCACCATTCACAGGTGACGACGGTACGAGCCTTATTCTTCATTTCTGATCCTGGCACGAACCTTTCCCTTCCAGGTCTTTGAGGTCCACACCCATGATTCGATCCCTCCAGCAGCTCCACGACGCATAACGCGCTCGGGTCGGATTCCAAGAGCATTCCGTGCCTTCGCGACGGTCTTCTCGTTTGTCGATGCTCCGGCAGCCTTTAGCTCTGCGATCACCCGTTCCTTTGGCCAGGTGTCCGCCTCATCGAACAGCGAATTAAGGACTTCGGCGATCAGCTCCTGCTCCATCGGGGCAGGCCCCATTCGAGCATGTGAGAAGGCTTTCAGATCTTCCAGCCGAACCGGAGAGATTCCATACCACTCAATTACCGGAACCATACCATCACTGTCATCTGCCTCTATTTCCGAGTTGATGATATCGTATGCCAGGACGTCGCCGGAGACCTTTCGCAAGTTTGACGAGATTACATACATCCCGAACTGGCCGGCCCGAGTGTCCGGCGGAAGCTTCTGCGCACCCATATGGATCCGGGCGATGTTCTGGTAACCAGTCGTGCCTACCCCGCGCATTGAGATGTCGGCCTTGGTGTCCTTGTTCAGATGACGAACCAGCCAGCCAGCACATCCAGCATCCCGCAGTACCCGGCCAAGCGGCGAAAGGGCACGGCGGATTGAGGCCTCATTGTTCGTGTTGATGTCCTCGGCCAGGAACGAGTTTATCGGGTCAAATATCGCGAGGGACGCATCGCATTCCTGGATCGCCTGCGCGAACTTAATCGCCGAGTCCGGCAGAACCCATTCTTCTGCTGCCTTGCCACGTTTTCCTTGTCGAACCTTGGGACAGTGCACCCGCGAGACAATCGCTCCGGCGGCCGAAAGGCGAGGACCAGTTTCCGTTTCGGCCGAGGATTCGGAGCAGAAGATCGCAACGTGCAGAGCCTCCCCGGAAGAATCCAGGCCGGGCAGAGATTCGCCACGAGACAGCCGAGCCGCCACATCCTCGATCAAGAGGGATTTGCCAACACCCTTCTCCCCATCCAGCACCGTCATCTCGCCACGCGCGAGGAATTCCCGGACGATCCACTGTGTCCGGCGCTGCTCGATCTCCTCGAACGACCGCATCAGCCCGCCACGAACGGGTTCCCCTACAACCAGCTCTCCCGGCCGAGCGTCCCCCACCACTGCGCCCGGCCGGTGGAACAGGGAGGATATGTGCCTCTCGGGATCTGAGCCACGGGCAGGGTACCAGGGATCCCGGCCATCAAAGTTCGAGATCTCGGTAAGCAGCTCTTTCAGCAGGCTAACGATGTCCGGCCGCTCATACCCCTTCCGCTCTAGCTCGTGTACGTACCTAAGCAGGGCCGTCCGCTGCGACCCAGACGGTGCAGCGAGGACCGCGCGCTTAAGGTCGGACGGGGCCGAGCGACCTGGCCCATGGCCATTCAGGGAGGACGGAGCCGAGGCTTCCTCGAGGCAGGTCTCTACAAACCGCGACAAGGGCATGCATACCGGACCGAGAGGCCCAGTTGACGTAACGGTATAGGTGCCGCTGTTCCGTTCGGTCGGGGGCATAAAGACGAAACCCCGGCCCGACCCATCAGCCTTACCACCCTTGAGGTCTAGTCCGGGCAGGAAGCCGTTATGCGACCCGAGGCCAAGCGCGGCAACATACAGATGTACTCCACCTCGCGGCGTAGCCACGCTCCACAGAACTTCAGGGCCATCATCCCCGAGCGCCGTCTCCATCTTTGCCCATGAACGACCGCCAGGATCGTTTCTTGGGTCCCAGTCAATAACGTCTACCACGACGCCGGTCACCGCGCACATTGCGTCTCCCGGACGCCAGCGATCAATTGCCCCGGACGAAGGCTGCTTCTTCTCCCACCGGGCCCAGCGCCTATCCGTACGGTCGGGCTGGCCGGCCGGGTCGAGCCGGGCCGAGAAGACAGGCACGCCAAGATCCGCAAGTTCATGCGCTGGAGCAAGCGAATTTACCGGATCGCCGGAACGAGGTATCATTAGAAGGAACTCCTTCGGGGGTCGCGCCGCCAAGCGCTTAGGGTCCCGAGTCGCCTGTCTCCTCGGGACCCTTAGTTTACCCTGGCACGGAAAGCGGGTAGGATAAGAAGTGCGTGCGTGGGCCACCCCGTTATTCGCCTTCCGGGGAACAGTGCGCTGCTGGGCAGCCCGAGGACGCGTCGGGCTGCCCAGCCCTAGAAGGCGAAAGGCAAGGAAATGAAGGCGACATGCGTTTTGACGAGCACTGGACAGGCGAGGCTCAGCAGCAGGCTCTTAGGGACCTAGCGGCAATAACAGCCGACCTACCTGGCGAGGCAATCGAGATCGGCACACATCAGGGTCTGAGCGCAATGCCAATCGCGAATGCCATCTATCCCAGTACCCTGCATGTCGTAGATCACTGGCGCGGCTCTAGTGATATGCCGCCAGAAAGCAAAACTCGCGGCAATTACAGTATCTTCCTTGATAATATGGAAGAGGGCACCCTAGGGAACTTCACGGTTCATTTCCAGGACTGGCGAGAATTTGCCCAGGAATGGAATAAGCCGATTCGCTTTATCTACCTAGATGCCGAGCATACCCAGTGGGAAGTCTCAGACCAGATTTCCGCGTTCCTGCCGTTTATCCGGAGCGGCATTATCGCGGGTGACGATTATGGCTGGACAGGCGTCCAGCTAGCAGTCCGGAACTATTTTCCGGAAGGTGAGATCCATACCCTGAAGGATAAACTATGGTGGGTTTACATCCATGACCACTAAACACCTTCACATTATGGGTGTTGACCCAGGTGGCGACTCGGGGTGGGCACGCCTTACCATCCCGAGAAACAGCATCTTTGGGGACCAGGAGCCCGAGATTCTAGAGCGAGACTACGGCCTGTTTCGGGGGCCAGAGCCGGAACAGGCCACAAACCTAGCCCGTAAGGCCAGGGAGATCCAGTCCCTAGACTACAAGACCGGCGTAGCAATCATCGTGGAGGCCTGGGACCAGGACCCCACCTTTAAGTCGACCGACCCGGAGGCACTAAGCCCAGTCCGCCTCGGCGCGATGCTAGCCCTACTACAACATCAGGGAAAGCTAGGCGACGCCACCCTTCACTTCCAGTCCAGGACCATCGCGAAGACTACGGTCACAGACGAGCGCCTACACCGCCTCCATCTCTATGTTGCCAATGACCACATCCGGGACGCACACCGGCATGCCATCACCGGCCTCAAGCGAGCCCGTAACAGCCTTACCTTCGCGCGGGAACTCTGGCCATCATGAACCGCAAGAAAGGCCAGACCGCTCTGCACGGCACCGAGGCCAGAGCCCGTCGTCATCAGCGAGCCGGCCAGATTCCGGTACGCCGCTACTGTCCAGCATGCGCCAACGCCCAGACCCGAGCGCGTGCCCTTAGGAAGAACGTTACCGGAACGTTACCGGAATGTCCAGACGTCGGCTCGGCGAGATCTACGGGCCGGAAGAAAACTGAAACTTTACCCCGGAACTGCTTTACTTCTAGGCAGTTCCGGGGTAGACTGTAGGTAGGCAAACAGGAAGGCGAGAAAATGACCGAGACCCAGACCCCTGAGGTCGTTACCGACGCACAGCTTGCGGCTGCTGCCGCGAACGACGGCGCGACCGTAGCGGTCCGGCGTGCGGCCGAAGGCACCGTCACCGGTACCGACGGCCAACTAACTGTCACTCCGGCCAGGAAGCCGCGTAAGCGTCCGGCCGTCAAGACTGGCAACCCGCAGGCCGACCGCGCGGCGCGCGATGCCGAGACCGACCGCAACAACTCCGTTCTTAACGGCGTCAGCACCCCGACTCCTAAGCCGGCGAAGCCGCGTACCGCCAGGCAGCAAGCCGCCCGGGTCAGGAACGAGCAGATCGCGCAGGCTCACCAGCCAGCTCCCGTTCCCGCGCCGACGCCAGAGCCGACCGCCGAGAAGCGTTCCGCGAAGCAGGACCTAGCCCGGATGGTTGTCCAGGCTGCTTCCGACCTGTTCGGAAACGCGAGCACCAGCCAGCTCAGCGACGAGGACAAGAAGACCGTCGCACAGTGGCTGCACCACCTACCGACCGGCAACACCAACGGCACCGGCAGCCCGCGCTGGTGGCCCGAGAACCTGCCTCGGCCCGACCGGAGTGACTGGAGGTAAGATAAAACCAGAAAATCTGCCCGCTAGCCTAGTGTTAGCGGGCAGACTGGCGTAAGCTAGGGCTAGGCAGAAGAAAGGCGAGAAAATGAACGCGAACTGCGGGATATACCAGAATTTTGGCCTAACCTTCGACGAGATTGTCGCGTTCATCAACGAGATGAACTTTCGCGACCGGCGTCGTTTCTGTGGCGCGCAGATCTACTACCGGGCCGGCCATAGTTTCCAGGGCGACGGTGGCCCGACGGTTACCTGGCCTGACGGTACGCGGATCGCCTACCAGTACGCCACCGACGCGGCGCGTAGCCTCCTGGCCGGCCAGCCCGTTTCGCCCGTAGACGGCACAGCCTGGTAATCGCCCGTTTACAAGGTCCGCGCTGGCACAAAACGCGCTTAAAGAAAAATCAGAAAACTGGCTTATGGGCTTTACTTTACCAGAAAACTGGCGTATACTGTAGGTAGGCGAACAAGAGAAGGCGAAACCAAGATGAAGTATTCCCAGGCAGAGCGGACGGCGCAAGTCCTGTACGAGGTCGAGACTATGATTTCCGGCCAGACCAAGACGATTCATGGCAGCAAGGTCTACCTATACGACGACGGCGACTTCGCGGTCCAGACCCCCGACGACTCAACCCGGCTCTATGCCAGCGCCAAGAATGTCACCTCTGTCGTCCGTACCGGCAAGCACCGTCAGTTTGCCCCTCCGGCCCCCACCGAAGCCACCCCGGATGAGCGCGTCGCAGAAGTCGGCCTTCGCGACTAAGGTTGCGCTCGCCGCCGCGACGGCCGCGACCACCGACGAGGAGAAGAAGCTCATCGCCCACTGGCTTCACCACCTTCCTGTTGACCGTGCCGCGTGGCTCGCGGTCCTGCCGGCTCCCGTCCGGTCAAACTGGAGGTAAAAATAAACAGAAAGTTTGCCCGGTAGGCTAGCGCTACCGGGCAAACTGGCGTATACTGTAGGTAGGCAGAAAACTGAATCGGCCGGGCGACCCGCATAAGCCGTAACGCGCAGTGGGTCTAGGGGCACCGGCCAAGGCTCTGCCGAGCCTGGTGGCCGGCGGATGATAGCCCGCAGGGGTCCGATTCCCCTCAGAGCCACGGAAAGGCGAAAAAATGACCTACATGGGTTCCAGAGACGCAATCTCCTACCGAGTCGCACGCAAGATCGAAGAAGGGCTTCTGGCTTCCGGGCAGGAGCGTCTGGCCTTCGCGGTGTATGAGGCCATCGTGAGCGTCCGGAATGCAGATGATGACATTCGTCGGCTGACTAGCCAGATCACAGACTCGGCGACCGCGACGCTAGCCGCGCTGGACGCTGGCCAGCACATTCACGAGCCGTTTGCCGATCGGCTCGGCATCGACCTGAAGCTGGCCATCGCTAAACGTGCGAGCGGTTACAACCTGCTGACTGCGCTTCTTGGCCAGGACGAGGTTACCCGGATGGTGTCTGAGACCAAGGTGCAGTACGAGGCTAAGGCCGAGTAGAAACTGCTGAAAGAAAACCATCCCGGACCCTAGCCTCGACTGTGGTCCTGGCGTATACTGGGTACAGGCGAGAAAAGGCGATCAAGATGGCGAAGCAGATCCAGATCCAGAGGAAGCCACCGAAGCCCCCGAAGGACGACCGCGAAGGTACCTGGCCTGACTGGACCAAGGGCGGAAGGTAAGCCGAAACCGGCGCAAGCTGGGTGCAGGAGGTTTAAGGATATGGCGAAGATCAGCGCAAATGGCGCTACTGAGGTTGCTCGTGTCACGACAAGGAATCGACACGGTTACCGGTATATCTGGGTGATGACGTCCGACGGCCGCGTCCTCCAGCGCTGTACTGATCAGCAGATCGGCAGCGGTTACACTGTTCTACGTCGGCGCATACAGCCCGGAGATCGTATTGAGGTCTTCCTGCGGACGCTGGCTCAGCGGCACGGCCACACGATCGAGGAGACACGGTGAGTAACGACGAGCACGACAACGCCCAGACCGACCGCGAGATGCTAAATCGATTCGCCCCCCTTAACCCGCACGAGCACCTCATACGGGGCAATCGGCTTATGTGGGAGGCCGACGACTGGCTAGACCGATGGCGGGACGGGCAGCTGGACGACACGCTTAGCATAAGGGATCTGGTCCTGCTCGCAATCGGGCATTACCTGTCGGCGCTCACCGCCGACGTCCTGGACGTAAAGTCCCAGGGCAAGGCTGGTGAGGTTCACAAGCATCCTAACCTCAGAGCCAGCCACCATATCAGTCGATGTAGCCCAGATTTTTGCGGCCGACCAGGGAAAGCACCGTGACTGATGAGGAGCTGAAGGCAAGAGGACTGATCCGGGTGCCGGTCGGCCCCTTTGGCCTGTTCGGCTATAGGGTCATCTCGCTCAAGAAATTCAGCCGTGAGCAGCGTGCGAAGGAGCGTCGCAAGGCTCGCCAGAAGGCAGCCAAAGCTCGTCGGCGTAAGGCAAAGCTGAAGAGGACAGCAAAGAAAGCCGTACGGCAGGCCGTCCTTGGCAAGAAGAAAAAGAGTAAACGGAAGAACCTGGGCTTCGGCCTGTACTGGGATTAGGAGGAATAATGAAGACAGTCACTCCGCCCGACAAGACGATCCCGTGCGGCATCGTCGTTGCCGTACCGGCTGTCGGGCTGATCGCACTAGTCGTTAGGAAGATCCTCTGGAGCTAGCCGCTTTCGCCGAACTCAAAACGAGCTGCCCTGGCTGCCTGCAGCCCGTTCCTGGCCCATTCAGGGTGGCCGGCGAGTATTCCCTCGGTCAGTGCCCCTGCGAGCAGCCTGTCCGAATGTACTCGCATGTGAGGTCGGCCTAGGGGGCAGCCGTGCTCCAGTGCCCAGGGCACAAGGAACAGTCGGTCGTCATGTGCGTGAAGCTGAATCGGCCAGCGGGCGCTGCCGGGCCGAGGAACATCGCCGAGTACTACCATGTCGGTTCCGCCGCTGCACTGGCAGGCTGCAACCGCGATTGTGCAGAGCCGGTTGCAGCCTGCCATGTCTAGCTGTCCCTTGACTTCTGCTATTTGCCCGTTGAATAGCCGGAAGTCCGGCAGGTACTGGATCCGGCCAAGCAGGGTATCGAGTCTCCAGCCTTCGACCTCGTACTGCCAGGGAATGTCGCAGTGGTCGAAGAATACAGCCCATCGTGCCTCGAGCCGGGATCGGAATCGGCAGCCTGCGAATCGTGTCTCGATTGCCTTAATCATGCCACTAGTCTAGGGTATCCTTACCGGAAACGTAAGTTTCCGAGCAGAAGAGGGTCCTTTACCCATGGACGTAATTTCAGAAATCAAGATGCACCTGGCCAGGGCTGACGGTGACCAGAAGATAGTCAGCGTCCACCGCTGGGAAGCAGCCCGGCTGATCTGGGAGACGGTGATGGCCGGCTGGTCTCGCCGTGAGATCGCCGAGAAGATTGGCAAGTCCCATACTCATGTCCGGTACATGTATAACTGCTGGGATATGGTCGGCCGGAAACTTACGGTTTCCGGGCCGGAAGACCTACCTGACTTCAACGAGATCTACAACTCGGAGGAAGTCCGAGGCATACAAAGGCAAGAACAGCCGCAGGCAGCCGAATCGCAGGAACGTCGCCAGCCACGGGAGCAGACCGGGCCGGATAACACGGCACAGGGCCTGGTCGAGCAGGCACGCCAGGCTATTCGTAGCCTACATGACAACCCAGGTTTTGACGTGGGTCTGTCCAGAGAGGAAGCCTGCAGGCTAAACGACCTGATTCCGATGATCCGTGCGATCCTGGGTCGGATAGCACGATTAGCGCGATCAGCGCTATTACGCTAACCTTACGCAAACGGCTCTAATCGGCGGTAGCGCACCGATTAGAGCCTAACCCGATCCCTGCAAGGAGGGAACGAGTATGCGCAAGCTTAACCTAAGACGGCTACCCTCGGCACTAACCTGGCTGGCTGTGCTTGGCGTCATCCTTGCTATTAGTGGCTATTCGCTATGGTTCGTCATGCGGCACCTTAGCGTTCCACCGCTGTTTGCGGCCGGCATGAGTACCGCATACGACGGTACTGCGCTGGTCCTGGCCGGGCTGGCCCTAAGGCATGCGCAGGCCGGGCTGAGCGGTGCAGCACCTAGGACATGGGTGTGGGCGTTTGCTGGGGTGTCGGCCTGGCTCAACGCCCAGCACGTCCCTCTCGGACACGAACCTCGGGCGGCTATCGTCGGCTGGGCTGCGCTTCCGATCGCGGCGGTGGTCGTGTTCGACCTGAATACCCGCTGGGAACGCCGTAAGGCACTAAGCCGGGCCGGACGTGCCTATCCGACACCGCTGCCGTCTTTCGGCGCGCTAACCTGGCTGCTTTTCCCCTTCAGCACGCTGGATGCCCTTAGGGTCACCGTAAAGGAGCGCCGAGAAGCTCTAGCTAACGCAAATAGCAAGGCAAAACCGGTCGCTAACGTGGCCGAGACGGTGTCTAAGCGGTCTAACGCGGCTAACCCACCCGCTAACGCTAACTCGGCGTCTGATGCTGCTAACGACAACGTTGTCCCATGGGACCAGACTCCTGCTAGGGTGGTCCGGACATGGGCGAGGGAGCAAGGCATTGAGGTGAGCGATCGGGCGAGGATTTCACGGGATCTACGCGATCGCTACCATGTCGCTAATGGGAGCAGCCGATGATTACCATTATCCTGTCAGGACTCCTGGCGCATGTGCCGCTGGGTATCCAGATCTTCTGGATTTACCCGGTGTATTATCTCGCGGTCGCTACGGCGATATGCGCAGGCTATCTTCAGGAACTGATTGGTCGCTGGAAAGGTCATGGCAGCAAGCTTCACCACCTGCTATATGACTATCACACCGGACGGTACCTGGCACGCCGAAGAGCGTACAAGGGCGAGAAGGGATTTGATCGGGGCATTGGCCTGAACGATCGGACCGGCCCAGATGGCCGAGCTGTATTCTGGGGCAACCTTAAACGCTGGCAGCGTGCCCTGCGAAACAACGCGATCGGAGCTGCGCTTGTCTCAGCGATAAACGGACTGCTTATCGACCCGGCTGATACTGTCCGAGCCACGACAGCCCTTGTCTGCTTCCTAGCCGTCATGTTCATCATAGTCAAGACAAGGAACAAGCGAGCTATCCTGGCTACCAGGTCTGCTCTGCTACCGGCAGCAGCGGCAACGATTGTCGTGCGTCCTAAATGGACGCTAAACAAGGCAGAACGAGAGATGGTCAAGCCGGAGAAGGAGAGGCTGAAGCTGAAAATTGAGAAGCCGGAACTCAAGAGCGAGGTACCAAATAGGATCCTGGCTACCTTGCTGGCTGGCGAGATGAACTGCCAGACAGAGGAGGCATCTCGATGCCTTACCATTGGCAAAGATGGCGGCCAGCTAAGGCTACCCGATAGCTTCCCGGCCCTGCAGCGCCAGCGCGATGTTGTCCAGGAGATCATCCGAACCCACACGACCGGTAAGGTTGCCTTTACCTGGCACACGACGACCAATCCCCGAGTACTCTCGTGGGTGCCAGTCATGTCCGGCCTACCGGCTCGTGCCCTATTCCGCGATCACCTAGCTGAAATCCAGAAATGTCCGGCCGGTACGTTCGCGATCGGCATTCAGGAGAACAAGACGGTGTATCGTGCTGACCATAATGGCGACCTACCCTGGCACTGCCGCTCGGCCGGCTCAGGTACAGGCAAGAGTACCGGTTTCCTCGTGAAGGCTGTCCAGATAATCCATAACGACCCCATAGCCGAGTTGTACTGCATTGATACGAAGCAGATTTCTTTCGAGCATCTTAAGGGCATACCCCGCGTGCACGTTCTTGATAACCCGCAGTCCGCGATGAGCGAGATCTGGCATGTGTTCTACAATCTTGAGGGAATTCTACGCGACCGCTATACTGCTGTCCGGGAGAAACGAAACCGGCCCGAGGACTTCCACAACATCTGGCTTCTCGTGGATGAAGGGAACGATCTAAGCGGAAACCTAAAGACCTACTATCATCGGCATATCAAGCGTAGTGGTGATCCGGCTCAGCCCACGATCTGGTCCGAGGCGATTGCGCCGCTACTCCGGCTAGGACGCCAGGCCAATATCCGGGGTGAGTTTATGCTCCAGGACATCACCGACCGGGCGCTGGGCGGCGAAAGTCTCAAGGCTGCCTTCTCGGTGTACGGGATGGCTGGCTGGACAAAGCAGCAGTGGGAACGTACAATTGGGTCGGGACCGCCGCCACGCCAGACCGGACCTGGAAAGATCCTGATGGTCCGTGGAAATGAACAGGCATGGGTGCAGGGTTTCTACGATGATCCACAGTACCTACGCGACTACGCACTTAACGGAAGGAACGGCAATGACTAACTGGCTCAAGAAGGCGGTAAGCACGGCACAATGCTCCCCGGCCCTACTGATTCTCGGGGTGTTCGCAGTGTTCATGTATGTCTGCTGGCGTTACTACGCCGTCATTATCCAGACAATCGTGATTGCCGGGATCGCAATCGCGTCGGTAGGGATCGGTACGTTCATTGGCTGGGCAGTCCTTACGGCATATCGCCGGAGTCACCAGGACAGGGAAGTTATGCCGCCGAGTGAACTGGAGATCGAGGCTGACATCCTGGAGCAGTCCGACACCGAGGTTCGCTGGACCGAGGATGGCAGCCTTGAGGTTACTCGGAAGCCGGACTGACTGAAAACTTTCGTTAGCTAGGCTAACGTCAGTGACTGTTTTTGAATAATGGCGAACAGAAACTGCGCAGGTAACTACCGCTAACTGGGGTCCAGACCAGCCTACGGCAATCCTAGCCACATACAGGAGGTAGTCCGAATGTGGCCACTTCTAGGCCTGGCTGTCCCGATCGTTCACCTGCTGGTGCAGCACCGTCCGGGCAGCGTCCACAGCCAGGCACACCGACGGGCCAGCCAAGCTCACCGCCTAGTCGTCAACGTGGCGTGGTTTGTCTACCTTGGTGCAATATTGTTTACAGTTTTTCTGGTCCAGGGGTAGCGCTTCCGTTAGTGTTCGCGTATACTGTAGCTGTAAGGCCCAGAGACCCAGAAGAGAAGGCGAACTCCATGAAGTGCGGAAACTGTCACCAGCCCCACGAGACCGTTACCGAAGTCAGGTCCTGCTACGGCCAGACCAGCCAGCCTGACCATTCCTCCAGCGCCCGTCAGTTCGGTGCTCCGGCGACCGAGAAGCAGCGTGATTTCCTCAGCAAGCTTCTGAAGGAGCGCGGCCAGGATCAGCTCGGTCCCAAGGATCACAACATGACGAAGCAGCAGGCGTCGGCGATGATCGATTCTCTGCTCAATACCCCAAAGCCAGCCAGCCAGCCGAAGGCAGTTGCTCCTTCCCAGGTCACGCGGGTCAGCGAGCATTACGCGATGATCCCGGAAGGCTACTACGCTACCAAGTCAGCGACCGGCCACAACGACCTGGACTTCTGAAAGGTTACCAGGCCGACCCAGGGCAAGTGGAAAGGCTACCTGTTCGTCAACCGGATCATCGGTGGCCGGTCAGCCACCCCGGTTAAGGGCTCGACCAAGATGCAGGCGCTAGAGGCCATCAAGACGGCAAGCCCGGAGACGGCGATGGCGCTGTACGGCCAGACCCTCGGTTACTGCGGACGGTGCGGTCGTTCCCTGACTGACGAGACCTCTCGCGCTCTGGGAATCGGTCCGGTCTGCAGGAACAAGTGAACGAACGAAAGTCTGCGAACGACAAGCCGATTAGATTCCGGGTTGTCGTTCGCAGGCGTAACGGCAGGTTTGTCCGGTCGCATTCAGTCCCGTCACGATACGCCGCTAAAATGAAAATAGATGAGCTAGAGGAAAAGTACAAGGATACCGATTTCTCAATCGAGATAGAGGATGGCCCGAGCAGATGAGCAGCAAAGAGAAGCGGCTGGCCCGACACGCTCGCTATAACAGGAGCATAAAGGGTGCAGCCCGTTATAAGCGATATGAAGACAAGCATCCGGAACGCAAGGAACGCTGGTCTCCGCTAATGCTCCAGAAGGCACGAGACAAGAGGTAGCCATGTCAAGAAACGACGACGTAGCAAACTGGATACGAGCCCAGGGAAGAACCGGTAGCTATACCAACACGAGTATTGCGAAATCACTAAATCTTACCCTGGGGCAGATACACTCAGCCCGGAGCAAGATTACCCGGCAGGAGGATGACATCCGGCCAGTGAGTCCGTCGGCCATGGAATTCCATCCGGGCTGGAAGGAAGAATTCCCAGAGGAATGGGAGGCCTGGCAGCTCAGCGGCGATCCGGAAACCCGGAACGAGCAGCCGCAGAAGGGAAAGGAGGTCCTGCCGAACGTCATCGGGCCGATGACCATTCTTAACAACGTGGACATTGTACATGTCCAGCCAGGTAAGGTTATCGTTATCCACACCGACGGATCTGAGACCAGGTTCGTTGGCAAGCTCATGAGGAGACAGTTATGCCGCAGGTATTCGATCAGTCCGCACTCGACCAGTTTACCAAGTTCGTCCAGAAGACCGATACCCTCATGCTGGAATGCCGCTACGGCAGGAAGCATCGCTGGTATCCGCTGAGCGACAGCAAGCACACCGACATCCTGCCGACCGAGACGCAGGGTGTCTACCAAATCGAGACTGACTGTGAGTTCTGCGCGGCGCACCTGGTTCGGCTAAGCCGGTCCGGCTATATGGACGAGGAGGTCCGGCCGCACATAACCTACCCGTCCGGCTACATGGCACCAGCTGGTAGCTCGGCTGTCGACTACAGTGACAAGCGGGCAGTAGTCGAGCGGGAGCTGATTGGTCGTCGCGGAGAACAGCCGCACAAGACCCGCGCCAGGAGGTAGCCTTCCGGCCTACAGTACGCTATACTGTAGGTGGTGGAGGCGATCATGAAGAACCAAGACGAGAAGGCGATCCGGGCGAATGCAAACCAGGCGTTCGTCCGGGATCTTCTGGCCCAGAGGCAGCCCGTGCTAGCTGAGGTACTTGACACGCTAGTCCGTACGTTCGTTCCGGCCAGCGTAATCCCAGCTCGTGAGTACGAGCCTGGTTACGACGCCGAGCGTGAGCTACAGGACTGGATGAACAGCATGCGTACCAGGAGGAACCGACCATGAGCAGTCACGTCGTGACGGTCACTAGGATCGAGGAGCTTGAATCATGAGCGTCCTGAGTCATACTGACGGCAAGCGGATCCTGGTTAAGTTTGACTACAGCCGAGATCTAGTCGCCAAGATCAAGACGGTGCCCGGAGCCCGGCCGCATTACATCGACAACAAGTTTGATGCCTGGCGGCTACCGCTCACGATGGATACCTGCCGGTCTCTCCGGAAGGTATTCGGCAATGACCTACTTGTCAGCGAAGCGCTAGCCGACTGGGCCAGAGGCCAGCTAATTACCCAGCAGACGCTGGAGAATTTCCGGGAGGGGAACGGCACCGTTTTGCTACCGCGCGTCGAGTCCGAGGCGCCAGAGCTATTCGCCGCCATGTCGACTCGGCACTATCAGCTGGCCGGTACTGCATTCATCAGGAAGGCCGGCCAGGTCATCCTAGCAGACGATCCCGGCCTGGGCAAGACGCTCCAGACGCTCGGCGCGCTAATCGAGGCCGACGCTAGGACAATTCTCGTGGCCTGTCGTCGTACCGCTACCCGTACTGTCTGGGAGCGCGAGACAGCCCGCTGGGCTCCGTCAATACAGACTTTCGTAGCGCAGGGCAGCCCAGTTGAGCGCGAAAGGGCTATGGCGAACTTCGAATTCGGTTTTAACCAGCTGGTTAACAAGCCGAGGATGCTCATTATCAACATCGAGATGGTCAGGGCGAAGCGGATTGTAATCTGCCCGCAGGGTCTGGGGGATGACTGCCCAGCATACAAGGTAGGCCAGTGCAACCACAAGTACGAGGCCGAGTACACCTGGCCGTTCCTGTTTAGGCAGAATTGGGACGCGATCGTCTTTGATGAGAGCCATAATCTGCTAGCCTCAACAAAGAATGTCCAGTCAAAGGGAATCACTCAGGCTCGTTACGGTGCAATGAGCCTACGAAAGCAGCTTAAGCCGAACGGACTCGCGATCGCCCTATCGGGCACGCCGTTCCGGTCCAAGCTGACTAAGGGCTGGGGCACGCTTAACTGGTGCAGGCCGGATGTGTTTGGTAGCTTCTGGCGCTGGGCCGAGACACACTTTGGCGTCGAGCAGGGCACATGGGGCAAGGAGATCGCCGGCGGAGCCAAGGTTCCTGAGCCAAAGAACCAGGCAGCCTGGGACGCTATGCTCCGGCCGTATTACCTCCGGCGCGAGAAGGCCGACGCTGCGCCTGACCTGCCGCCAATCTTCTACGCCGGTACGCCTGTAACGGAAGACCCGGACAGCCCCTGCTATGTTCAGCTAGACATGGAGCCGAGGCAGGCTAAGGCATATCGGCAGATGGCAGAGGATGCCGAGGCTGTGATTGAGGGTGGCCGTATTATGGCTGTGGGGGTCCTAGCTGAGCTAACTCGTCAGCGTCAGCTAGCGTGCGCCTACGGCCGTCTCGGTCGCACCCGGAGCGAGATGGAGCCAACCCTCCCGTCGAACAAGATGGATTGGCTCGTTGAGTTCATGCAGGAGCGTGAGGGTACCGACAAGAAAGTCGTCGTCGCGAGCAGTTTTACCGAACTGGTCGAGCTGGCCGCCAAGGTCCTCAGGAACGAGGGTTTCGAGGTCCTGACGCTAACTGGGGCCACGAGCGACCAGGCCAGGGCTGACCTAGTGGCCCGGTTCCAGGACCCGAATGACAAGCTTCAGGTAGTCGTGATAAACCGCAAGGCTGGCGGCGAGTCAATCACACTAGATGCGGCAGACGAGATGGTCATTCTTGATCCGCCGTGGATTAGCGACGATGATGAGCAGCTACAAGCCCGTATTCATCGCGTTAGCCGTATTCACCAGGTTACGGTTTACAGGCTCATCAGCGTCGGGACGGTTGAGTCCTGGATCGCAGGCCTTACCGACGGGCAGCGTCTAGCCCTGGCCGGCGCAAATCCGCAGAAGCTTAGTGATCTAGTTAAAGAGGCAACGCTGTGAGTTTCAGGATTCGCGAACTTTCTGCAATAAAGCAGCTTCAGGATAAGTACGGATTCAAGCATGACCGAGCGGAACGGATTCTCGACATAGCCCGCAGATACCAGGTGAATAACGAGCCGGTTCCTGGCGGGTATGTTACCGTTAGGCAATGGCCGGATACAGGCAGATTCTCGATCGAGGAACATGTCGGAAAGGAGCCTGGAAAAGTAGCGCCTGCACCAGCCAGGGACTATAATCAATCTAGTACCCCATCACCACGTAAAAGGAGAGAAACGATGCCACGAGGACGTGCGGCCGCCGCCGTTGCCGAGTCGGCTGAGACCGAGACGGCAACGGACTACACGGTCTACAAGGACAAGGAACCCACCGCCACGATGTCCGACTTTGCCGACTGGATCATCCAGGAGGTCGGCCTTGAGTTCACCAGCAAGCCTGCCGAGGCAGCGTTCCGAGATGGAGTGCGGCTCGGCGGAACCTTGCGGATGGAATTCCAGCGGTCGGACTTCAACAAGACTCGCCGGGAAGAGCGCAGGGCAGCCAGGGTCGCCGGCAACGGTGCGGCAGAGACGGCCGCTGCCGAGCCCGAGTCGTCCAGCGCAGGCGTCCGTGCGGCCCGTGCCTCCCGGGCAGCCAAGGCCAAGTCTGCGCCTGCCGAGGCAACGCCTGCCGAGCCTGCTGCTCCGGCCAGGCGGCGTGGCCGCCCGGCTGCCAAGCCGACTGCAACTGCCAACGCACCCTACTAGCAGCGTTGCCCTGTAGCTGTGACTGGCCTCCGGCTACGGGGCAGCGTCAAGCGTCCTGCCCGGACTCTGCAGAGCAATGCCGTGAGACACCGGCTTCCGGGCAGGATTCTGACCTTAGGAAGGCGAAATGGAAAAATTCTGGATTTTCCAGTATCTAATTGACATTGTGATCATGCTGAACCTGCTCTTCCTCAGCAGGAAATAATGACAGCAAACAGCCTCCCGATTGTCCACACGAGCGAGCGTTCAGCAATCAACCGATGTGTCCAGCAATGGTGGTGGCGCTACCGGATGGGCCTGGTGCCAAAACACCGACAGGCTGACGCTTTGTGGTTCGGGATCGGCGTCCACTACGCTCTCGCTGAATGGTATCTCAAGGGGAAGCGGCGTGGCCCGCACCCGGCTGACACATTTATCGCCTGGGCTGGCGACGAAATCGCCTACGCAAAGACGTATCTTGGCGACGGTTATGATGAGCCGGTCTGGGAGGACGCTCGCGAGCTAGGGGTCGCGATGCTTGTTGCCTATGTTGAGCACTGGGGCAGGGATCCGCAATGGCAGATCATCTCCGTTGAACAGCCGTTTTCCGTGCGGGTTGTCCGGGGTGGGCAGCCTATAGCCCTGTTCCGATCCCGCTGGGACGGCGTATTCCGGGATCTCAGTGACGGCCAGATCTACCTGCTCGAGACAAAGACAGCAAGCCAGGTAACGACGGCCTACCTTGAGCTGGACAACCAGGCTGGTAGTTACTGGGCTGTGGCCGGCGCCATCCTTAAGAACAAGGGAATCCTAAAGCCGGGCGAGGAGATCGCCGGCATCCAGTACAACTTTCTCCGGAAGGCAAAGCCTGATCAGCGTCCTAGGAACGATCAGGGTCAGTACCTCAACAAGGACGGCTCGGTATCTCTAAAGCAGCCTCCACCGCTTTTCGTCCGGCCTTCCCCGATTGAGCGCAGCCCAAAGGAACAGGCGACTCAGATGAATCGGCTAGCAGACGAGGTGGCTGTAATGAACGCCTTCCGCGACGGCACGCTACCAATTACCAAGACGCCAACCCGGGATTGTCCACGCTGTGATTTCTGGGACATGTGTAAACTACACGAGCGTGGCGGTACTGCCTGGGAATCCATCGCACGCTCAAACTACATCCAGCGTGATCCATACGAGGAAGACAGAAAGGTTTTTGGGTGAAGAGGACAAGGAGGAACACGCTTCCTCGTAAGTCCAAGCTTATAGGCAAGCTGGCTCGCCTACGGCTACGGCAAGCCAATGTCCCACAAGACATGCCCCAACATGGCCTTCACTACATTCGTCCAGGAAGCATGAAGAAATGACAGTGACGACGTACGTTTACCTGGCAGCTGCATGGGACCGAGCCTTTCAGATGCAGCAGGCTCGAGAAGTCCTGCAGGGATTCGGCTTCGAGAGCACATCGCGCTGGATAGATCAGGCGGTAGCTAGCGGCGTTCCGATAGCGGGCGATACTGGGGTTGGCGACATAAAGAAGGCTGCCGTTGCTGCACAGCAGGACATGTCTGATCTACTGGCAGCCGACATCGTTATCGTTTACACCCGAAGCAAGAGCACGACTGGTGGCCGTCATGTCGAGCTGGGCATGGCCCTGGTTGCCGGGAAGAAGATCATCATCATTGGCCCAAGGGAAAACATATTCCAGGCCATGCCAAAGATCGAGCAGTTCACCAGTTTCGCTAAGTATATCGAGCACCTTAGAGTATATCGAGCACCTTAGAAAGGACGGCCATGCCACCGCGCGGAGCACGCAGGACAACGCCAGTCAGGGCGACTAAGGAGGCTCCGGCGATCCTCCAGGCTGCCGAGGTCGATATCGTAGTCGAGGACATGGAGGAATTCGCCAAGAACGAGTCTAAGAACATAGCAATCTACGGACCCAGTGGCGTCGGGAAAACCGTCCTGGCCGGCGGTGCTCCAAATTCGGTGTTCCTTACAACCGAGAAAGGCCTCTCGTCGGCACAGCGGTCCGGCTCAAAGGCAAAGGTTATGCGTGCCTATGACTGGGAACATGTACTGGCCGGCCTAAATAAAGCCGACGAGACTCTGGGCGAGGACGACTGGCTCATCGTAGACTCAGGGACCAAGATGCAGGTTCTGTACATGCGCTGGATTCTTCGGATGCAGAATGCGGCTAACTCGAATCGCAGCCTGGACATCCCGGCCCTTCAGGACCACCAGCAATATCAGAACGGTTTCAAGCGATTCTGCGATCACATCATCGACGCCAGGTACAATTCCATATTCGTGTTCGGCGAGATGGAGATACCGGGCGAAGACGACGAGATGGAGAAAGTACCACATATTGAGGGTGGAAAAACCTATCAGGTATGTCGGTATATCATTGGCCAGTTCGACGTTGGAATACGGTATAGTATAAGTAGGTCCCTGAGCGAACCGGGGCATACCGTCCGGATAGCACTTACCCAGCCTACCGCGAACCACTGGGCTAAGGACAGATACATGGCCCTGGAAGACTGGCAGATAGTCGATCCGGGTGACTATGTGGCAATGGCAGACTTCATCGGGATGATTTACGATTCCCTCGAAGGCAAGGAAGGCGAACAATGATACCAGTCCGCGTCTCGGTAGACGCCAAGCCGACGGTGGCTAGCGGTCGCCGAATGATTCTCGAGCCAGATCATCCGCTATATCATGGCGTATGCACGGTGTGCAACAGGACCCTGGGTGGGCCAGATCCAGGCAGGACAGTCATCCTTATCCTAGCCGGAATTGCACCGGAGGACAGAAAGCCATCAGGGTACACGACCGGATCGGCAATCGCTGTCCATACCCGGTGTGCAGGATTCCCCGATGCCGCCTAGGAAGAAGCCGGAGCCGAAAAAGGAACGGGTAGCGGACGCCTGGCAGATGCTGGCGATGGATTTCGTTAAGCACTGCCAGAAGCGACATGCCGTCACGATGCGGTTCCGGACAAAAGGCGAGCACGCCGCAGACCATCGGCTTCATGCCGACCAGCTAGATCACACCCATGCCGAACAAGAGAAAGAAGTACAAAATGCCGCGCTTGAAAATGAGTGAGTACAACATCAACTTCAAGGAGCTAGACGAGGCCGAGTACAACGAGGACGCCACTTTCACGAACTACGATGGCGAGGTGCCGCCCAAGGGTACCATCCTTCGGATGTTCATCAAGAAGCTGTGGTGGTGCGAAACCCAGAACGGCGACTCGATGATCAAGCTGCTGGCCGAAGCTGCAGACAACGAGGAAGACATCGAGGAGTACAACGGATGCCCCTTCTGGGACAACCTACCGCTGATCACGACCGCGAAGTTCAAGTGGAAGCCATTCCTCGACCACTTCGGCATCACACTCAAGGACATCCAGAAGGGTCCGATCGTTGCAGACGAGGACGACAACGTCGGCGCGCCCATCGAGAAGCTGGGGAATTTCGTCCCGGGCGAGGACAGCGATGCAGCCTGGTGCCGGGCCGTGACGGATCGCGAGAAGTTCAACGGCAGCTGGCAGGCTCGCGTCGGAACCTGGCTGGACTACGAGGACGCCGAGGAGGAGCCGGATCGGGAAGAACAAGAGTCGGAAGAGCCGGCTGAGGAAGAACCTGCCGAGGTCGCTCCCGCGCGTGGTCGTAGGACGGCCGCTAAGGTTCCGGCTAAGCCAGCCAGGACCGCCGCCAAGCCCGCTCCAGCTCGCCAGGCTAAGCCAGCTACGGCCACACGCCGCACCGCTGCCGCCAAGCCTGCCGCTACTGGGCGTGGTCGGCGAGCGGCCGCAGCTCCTGCCAACGACAACGAACCGCCTTTTTAACCAGAAGACGGCGGAAGAGGTCATCGCCCGGCTCAAACGAGAGGTTCAGGAGGCACTGTGGCAAGCCAGCTGGAAAAGCTAACCGAGGAGATTCGGCTTCTCTGCACCGAGAAGGGCTGGAGAGAAGCTGTCACCGGAGCGAGGGAAGGCTACACGTTCCCGGCATACATCGCGCTAGCCCACAGCGAGCTAAGCGAGGCCCTGGAGGCCTATCGCGAGAAGGTCTGGTCCGACACCAACACCAAAGATCCGCTTTCCTCAAAAGTCGGAAAGCCGATCGGTGTCGGGCCGGAGCTAGCCGACGTATTCATTAGAATTCTGGACATGTGCGATATCTGGAATATCGACATCGAGTACGAGGTCAGCCGAGTACTTGCCTATGGCTGGACTCGACCGTATAAGCACGGCGGAAGGCAGCTGTGAAGCATCTGTCGTTCAAGTGCCGGATATACGGCATCAGTCCGCACGAGCCATGCTCGAATTACTGCGACATCAGTCATGAGGAGCTCGGCTCAAGGTTCTGCGATGAAGAATGCGAATGCTGGTGCCACGAACAATTCAGAGGCAAAAGAACAGTTGACATAAAGGTCAACCCGGGGATCCTATGAGCAACAGGCGTAAAATCAGGGAGCTCAACAAGACCAGCGGCCAGTTCCAGCGACCAAAGAAAGATTGGGGCCGCACGGCTCCACTTCGGATTGTCGGCCGGTTTACGAAGGCCGACATAAGGCGCTGGCTAGTCTGGCGCAAGGAAAGGGAAGAAAAGCAATGAATCAAGACAATCCCAATGGTGCATCCCTGGTGATGGACCTGCCTCGGCGCAGTCCTGGACCTTTCTGGCTCAGCAATTACCCGGTGCAGCCTTGAAGGTAATCGTTATCGGTGCCGGTCCGGCCGGACTGGCAGCTGCTCATGCGGCTGTCGGTCTGGACGCCGAAGTCCGAGTAATCGCACCGAAAGTCCAGACACCGCAGCGCGGGCCGATCATGCTCCACCGGCCCATCCCCGGCATCAATACGGAGCAGCCGAATGGGTATGTACGACAGCTCGTGATCGGAGGCTCTATCCTGGACTATCGGCTAAAGCTATATGGTGATGTCAACATCGCGATCAACGGTGACATCCTTGAGCCAGGGTTTCACACCTGGTCTGTTCAGGACGCCTACAACAAGATGTGGAAGCTGTATAGCCCGCTGATTGAGGATCGAAAGGTTTATCGGCATGAAGTAGATCACCTGGTCGTAATGTGTGATCTGGTTGTCATCACCGCACCGGCACCCAGATTGTGTAGGAATCCATACGAGCATGTTTTCGACAGCGCCCCCATCGCGCTATACTTCCATACAAGCTATCCAGATCAGCCGCCGAATACCGTTATCTACAATGCTCGGCCCGACCTGCCCTGGGTTAGGTCTAGTGAGATATTCGGCCACGAGGTTACCGAATACAGGCCGGAAGACACCCTAGGTTTTGACCCTCGTCCAGATCTGATCATTCATAAGCCATTGTCTACGAACTGTAATTGCCATCCGCATGCTTTTAAGACCGGCCGATTCGGCAAGTGGCATAACGAAACCTGGATCGATCATGCATACTACGATACCAGGACCGTTCTTTACAACATGCTACATCAGCACGAATGGGAAGACGTAATATGAGCAATGACGGCTGGGATGAACTGCCAGAAGAAGCAAAAGAGGCCATCCGGAACCGACCCCCGGTCGGGACTTCTGTGTCTCGATACGCCGACGAGGCAATGTTCAAGGCAATACCATTCAAGGACGGCCCGGTTAAGCCAGAGGTCACCCTGCTCTACATGACGCAAGACCCACTGCGGGTTATGGCCGCCGCTAGCGAGATGTACCAGGGTCGGCCGGTTCACGATACCGAGCTTGTCTCTCGGGAGACAGCTCTGGACTGGTTCTACAGCGCAACCAAGAACGTGCTCCAGGCACCCCTGGAATTCATCGACATCCATCTTTTCATCGAGGGTGTCACCCGAGCCTTTACGCATCAGCTAGTACGGCAGCGCACAGCCGTTTATGTGCAGGAGTCTCTCCGGTTTGCTGTTAAGGAGAACGCCGCACTAGAGGTCGTCATGCCACCGAGCATCGCTGTCCTGGAAGATGACGACCCAGCAAGGGCTATCTGGGAATACGCAGTACAGCATGCCGGTATCGCCTACAACCAGCTCGTGAATGCGGGAATTCCAGCCGAGGACGCACGCGGGCTCCTGCCGACAAACATCGCGACTCGAATCCACTACAAGACCAATCTGCGGAACCTAGCTGAGCATTCCGGCCTACGACTGTGCTCTCAGGCTCAGCACGAGTGGAAGCAAGTCTGGGCTGAGATTATCAAGGCAATCCTGAATTACGGTCCGGAAGAGAATCGCTGGCAGCAGAAGCTAATCTGTACCCTGTTTAAGCCAATCTGCTATCAGACCGGTAAGTGCGAGTTTATGGCGCCGACCGACCGTTACTGCGTCATTCGAGAACGAGTCGAGGCTCACCACCGGGCCGGTGAAGAACCGGACGAATGGTTCGACATCGACCCGCATGCCCCGCTTCACCCCGACGCTGCTAGGAGGCCATGGTGAATAACCCAGAATCAGGATGCTGGTACTGCAAAGGTGCTCGCTCCATGTGTACGTGCATCGTAGACTGCGGAGCCCGCCAGGAAGATTACGGACATGTATGCGCTCGATCTCCCCAAAAGGTCCGCCAGGCCTGGCTCCGTTCGATTGGCCTATATACAGAAGAGGAAACTCGAGAGACTGCCATGAGTTATGACGACAAGGCTGATAGGGAGAAATTCATTCGGGAACATGACGAATCTTCATTCACTACGCAGAATGATGCTGCCTTTACATTCATGAAGGCTTGCGGACTAGACCCGACTCCGGATGCTGTCGGCCAGCTGACTGAGGTATTCCTGCCGTGCCTAGAGATTATGTGTAGGCGTCCCTGGAATCCTGAAGGCCAGACATGGCGGCAGGCCGGTCGGCTTGGAGCACTCGCTGACGTTCGAAAGAAATTCCAGCGACTGTGGGAGCGTGCCTGGATTCACGGCAAGGAGCATGACGACAGCGCCATCGATCTGATAAATTACGTCGGATTCTATCTCCGGGCCGACAAGCCATATTTTGGTGACTGGGAGAATCCTGCTCTGGGACAAGACAATAATGCCTAGGCTGACAGGAGATTATCATTACGGCCGTCCCCACGGAAAGAAAGGGGAGGAACCAGAATGACACCAGAAGAAATGAATTATCGCCTTGGAGAAATACTCTGCGAGGTCAGGCCAGACATCAGCAGGGCATATGACATCCTTTTCAATGCTGGCATGAATCCGGACAAGGCTGCCAAGCTGGTGATCAGTGCGGCCAGGCTCGGAAAGGACCCAGAGGAATTTGCCCGGAAATTCCTGCAGCTCAGAAGAGCACTGGCACCTCGGCCGGAGCAGGAGGCAGGTGATGCCTGATGAAGTTCGTCAACCTCCATCACCACTCTACCTTCTCTTTCGGAGATGGGTTTGGAACGCCGACTCAGCACGTAGAACGTGCGGCTGAGCTCGGCTATACGGCCATAGCCCTGACCGAGCACGGAAGCGTCTCGTCTCACTTTCAGCTCGAGAAGGCGGCCATTAAGGCCGGCATGAAGCCAATTTTCGGATGTGAAATTTACTGTGGCCCGGTAGACAATGAGCACCGAGGCCAGTACAAGAACCACCTCACAATACTAGCGAAGGACGCTAATGGATACCGAAGCCTCAACCGAATCGTCACCCAGTCCTATCTCGATTACTATTATCACCCAACTGTCTCTGGATATTCCCTTCAAGCTAACCGGGAAGGACTTGTCATACTTTCAGGCTGTTCAGGATCATTGCTCGCGTGTTCACTTCTTGGAGGAAAAGGAACAGCCGAGCATAACAGTCAGCCCGACTGGGCCAGTGCCCGACGAGCCCTTGAACGATTTGCGGCAACGTTTGGCGGAAACTACTTCCTCGAAGTCCAGCCATTCTACGAACTCGAGCGAACCTGCGCCATAAACCCCGCGTACGAGAGACTAGGCAAGGAGTATGGAATTCGACTGGTGGTCACCCACGATGTTCACTATCCCACTATGGACGATGCCGAGATGCAAGCCGTTCTGCATGCTGTTCATCGTGGCAAGGCTTCGGTCGACGACGTCATGCGCGAGTGGAATTACGCTGTCCCGCTTACTCTGCCTGAGTCTGACCGGGAACTTCAGGATCGTCTCGTCCGCACAGGAATGTCACCCGCCGCAGCGTATGACGCTATCGAGACAAGTGCCGATATAGCCGAGCAATGTAATGTAACCCTCCCCAAGGCCGACAGGCTACAGTACGTAATTACAAAAAAGGATCTAAAACCATGGGTGTAATTCCAGTCGAGGCGAAAGCAGGAGATTTCGTCCTTGTCCATGTCAGCGGGCAAGGCGGCCGAGTTATTCAAGCTCTCCAGTCGCTTAATGGCGACGGATTCGCCGACTATGAGCATGTCGCGCTTTACGTCGGCGAAGGTGTCCTGGTAGAGATGGCTAGCGGAGGGATTCAGCTGGCGAAAACTGGGAAGTATGTCAACATCCCGACACGCTGGAGTACCGGACATTTCGTTCTTCCCAGCTATGTACGACAAGTAATCGTAGACGCTGCTCAGGCGTATGTCTCGCTACACGTACGGTA
>WNGK01000181.1_pt1 | contig 66565 bp, 66 predicted proteins | sample 5400601 | NCBI WGS metagenome assembly WNGK01 (sample SAMN13153376, study PRJNA577476) | soil metagenome | isolation source: 60 cm soil or saprolite under Garry oak tree replicate 1 | place: USA:California | collected 2016-06-15
CTCGAGCAAGCGAACCAAAGTGGCCAAGGAGCCACTCAAGGGATCAGTAACAGAAAGAAAATCACTCATCACCAATAACCAAAACTGATAAATGAAGACGAATGCTCTATCAACGCTCAGTTTTTCAGCAGCCTGCTAGGTCGGACCTTGGATAACATCGCGTACAAACGGAAAAGTCGTCTCCATTTTTCCGTTATGGCAACTCATGCAACTTTGCGCACGCCCGGACAGGTGGTGATTCAAAGGTTCGACACCGGTGCCGCGACGAGTTCGTCATGCCTGGGGCGCGTCCGAACTGCGCGATGCAACCTTCGCGTTACTGCCATCAATCTCCTTTCTCCATATCTGGGGCGAGCCCGAGCGCGCTGAATCGAAAACAATATAGCGGCTATCGCGGGTTGCCAAAGCAGAACGTTCGCTATAGACATCATCAGTCTGCGCTACGGCGGAAGTCCGACCCTCCGCACGAGGGCAGTGAATCTTGGATCGGAGCGCAGAGGATCTATTCTTGGATCAACTTTCAGCCAACCCATATGTTCACTGCGCGCCTCGATAGCTTTCTCTAACCACTCGAAGGCCAAATCTTTCTCCCCAAGGCCGATGTAGACAAGCGCGACGCTATGGGGCGACACGTAACGCTGCTTTGACCATTCCTTCATTTGCTCTATCGCCTTAAGCGCCTCGCTTCTCCTTCCGGACAATGCGTAAGCCTTTCCGAGTGCTGCAAGAACATAGTGATTGGTGTCTATTTGCTTCGCGAGTTGCAGTTCAGTGATGGCCTCGGTGAACTTGCCCTGGCTGATTAGCGCCCAACCAAGGTTGGTCCGTGTTATCCAGTTGTTAGGATCCAGCTCCAGCGTCTTTCGAAATTGTGCTACAGCTTGATCGGGCTGGCGCCCCCTGTAAAGCGCGAGGCCAAGATTATGGTTGTACTCGGTAGAGAGCGGATCAAGCTCAGTGGCTCGCCTCGATTCTGCGATGGCTTCCTCGGTCCGCGCCATCAACGACAAATACCAACCGTAATGAGCATGTGCCGTAGGGTAATCGGGGTTGAGTTCAATCGCCCGCCTGAATTCCTTTTCGGCGTTTGGCCAATCCCAATCGTAAGCCGTGAGCGCAATGGCCAGCGCTGCGTGGGCTTCGGCGAGCGTGTCGTCTATCGCTATAGCCTTCATGGCGGCCTGTTTCGCTTTAGGCATCACATCATGGGGAGCGACGTGGATGTCACTGTCTTCCCAATAACCGTTAGCCAACCCCGCCCAGGCCAACGCGTAGTTTGGATCTATCTCAATTGCTTGATTGAAATACTCAATACCTTTCTTTAGCCCGGTTTCAGTGTTTTTGTCCGAGTAGAAGCGGCCCTTTAAGTAAGCTTGATATGCTTCAGCGTTTGCGGTGTAGTTTTTCGCCAGCTTCTGCTCATCCGCGCCCGACAATTTCAGTCGCAGCTTACTTGAAACGTCGCGCGCAATTTCGCTGGGCAACGAAACAAGGTTTGTCAGTGAGCGATTGTAGTCCTCGCTCCACAAAGCCGTTTCCGTATTCACATCAACCAACTCGATATGCAGCGTCAAATCATTGCCGTGTTGCACCACCCGCCCACTCAAAATCGCTTGCACGTTAAGTTCTTTGCCTACTTGCTGCGGCGGAGCATCTTTGCCCTTGTAGCGAAACACCGAGCTGCGCGCTTTGATCGAAAGCTTGGGCAGTTGCGAGAGACTGGTGATGAGCGATTCGGTCAAGCCATCGGACAAATATTCAACCTCGCTATTGCCGCTGGCGTTGACGAAGGGCAGGACGGCGATGGAGCTGATCGCTCCGTCGCGTGCGCGCGTAAAATAGAAATATGCCCCGGCTGCTGACGCTATGACGAATAACGCGGCGACGGCAATGACAGCGCTCCACTGATTGAGTTTAGTCGAGGTCGTCGCGCCTTTCTCGCTGACAGTCGGGCGCGCCGCCGATGCCATAACTGTTTCGGTCCCGTCCCGTTCGCTTGAGTCTGTCTCGCTCTTCGATTTTGGCGGCGTTGAGCGTTCAAGCTTTTTCTCGAATTCCAACTCCTGCGTCAGACTCTTCAAATCGAGTAGCAGGTCTTGGATCGTTTGATAGCGCTGGTCTCTGTTTTTGCGCAGCGCTTTCGAGACGATGCGCTCAAGTTCGGCTGGCACTTCTCTTGAATACCGCGCCAGCGGCTGGGGTTCTTTCTCGCCGAGGATCGAAGCGAGTACTTCGCTGGATGTTGATCCTTCGAATGGCAAACGCCCGGTCACCATCTCGTACAGCACGATGCCCAGACTGAAAATGTCTGTCCGCGCGTCTACACTAATTCCCCGCGCCTGCTCGGGCGACATGTAGATAGCCGTGCCCATGACGACGCCGGGGTCGGTCTTGACGACTGCGCGCGTCGGCGCCCCTGTGTCAACCGAGTCTGGCGGTAGGCGCTCAATAAGTTTCGCCAAACCAAAGTCCAGCACCTTCACAATACCGTCGCGTCGCAGCATGATGTTTTCAGGCTTGATGTCACGATGGATGATGCCGGCAGCGTGTGCAGCCGAAAGCGCACTGGCGACCTGTGCTCCGACATCGAGGACTTCGGCGAGCTTCATCGGCGCGTGCCGCACCCGTTCGCGCACCGTCTCACCATCGATGAACTCGGTGGCAATGAAATGAACGGAATCGGTTTGGTCAATTTCATGGATGGTAATGATGTTGGGATGATTCAACGCGGAAGCGGCCTTCGCTTCCTGCACGAAGCGACGCATGTGCTCCTGATTCGCGGTGACGTCGGCCGGAAGAATCTTCAACGCCACTCTCCGATCAAGCTTTGTGTCTTGGGCCAGATAGACTTCACCCATTCCACCCGCGCCGAGTGGCGCGCGGATTTCGTAGCGACCGAGATTTGAGCCGGAAGGAATGGTCACTTCTGTGGCAGAGCGAAAGGTTAGACTCTGAACCAGAGCCGCGAATGGATAAAGCGCTTTATTCTAGTCGCATTAGGCTGGGCACGCTAGAAGAACAAGTGCACCGGCCTGTGAGATTCCAATCTGAAATCTCAAGACCGACCTTCAAGGATGGCGTCGAGATGGTGGGATTCATTTAGGTCGGCAGCTGGCGGTGCTGTCCTGCTCGCTATTGCTAAGCTATAAGGGAATTCACATCTCAACAATCGCGTCGTGATTGGTCGGGCAACGGACTATATCCGTTGTGTGGTCCAAACTCAATTGGGGCGTGAGCGTTACTGTTTCCGTAAGCTATTGAAAACAAATTGGTGCCGAGGGCGGGAGTCGAACCCACACGACCTTACGGTCAACGGATTTTAAGTCCAGTCGAAGGCATCTTACCTGATCTTACCAAACGAGATGAACCAATACTTACCGGACTGGCAGCCGTCAAAGTCATGCTTCGTCCGGGTACGTCTCACGACAAAATGTCGTCATCTTAGCGTCATCCAGGAGTTACTGTGTTCAGTTATCAATGGGGCCCACTTTTGACAGACGTCGTCCAAAAACCGGTTTCCATGCAGCGCCGGAACTTCGCACCTGGCCGGAGTCTCGCTGGAGACTAGCTTTCGTAATCTCATTTCAGCCAGCAATCGCCCGGACAGTTATGCGTGTCCTCACCCGTTTGACAGACGCCATCGCCGCAGCTTGGCGGACAGTCGCCGGGACAGGTGGCATGACGCTCGCCACGACTTACCTCGCACACGCTATCGCCGCAAGACGGTTCAGGCAGCGGCGGCGAGTGCGTCCAGAGCGACGGCTCGCCGCGATCGCCGAGCACAAATGGAAACCAGATGTTCAAGACCCATTGGGTTCGATCGAATGTCTTCGGCCATCCCTGATCATCGAAGGCATGACCCAATGGCGTCGCAAACTCCAGCGCCTCCAAACTTACAAAGTCCGATGATGGCCGGGAAGAGTGGGTCAATGAGTTCACTGCCGGCGACGGTGAGGTCGCAGGTGAACGCGCCGCCGGCTTGAATATCGGCGTCAGTAGCAAGCAACTGTGCGCTCTGGTGAGGAGGCGCGACGAAGACGGCCAAAGCGCCCCAACGCGAGCACGATCACGACCAGCTTATTTTCGTTTCGAATTCCCATAACTTCCTCCTTGAAAGTCGTTGACGTCGGAAACATGTCCGTGTCGGTGGCAATATCATCGAGCTATGCGCCAACTGCTATGGATCAATGATGTTCGGGTTGATGAAATGCATCGTTCTCCCGCCCTCCATAATCTCGAGCGACGAGATAATGTGCGGATCGAACGAGGCGGGATTGACGACGGCGCGGATCACTGCGCCTTCGGATGGTGCAGTGAAATCCCAGGTGACCGCATCGCCGCGAGCCAGCACTATCTCGCACGACTCTCTGGTCACGAACCGTAGAGGCGTGGGGCAGGAGGTATCGCTGGCGGCCGCGCGTCCATTTTCCGAACCCGGAGCATAGATATCGAAAGCAATGCTGATTCGTCGCGGACGAGCTTCTTCAACATTGCTGCTTTGGCTCTGGTTCGCTCCGGTTTGCGTCTCGTTGATTCTCAGCGAGAAGACATTCAGGCGCGCGACCTGATCTGGATTGAGGCTAACGAGTCCGAAGCCTCTGCGATCGCGGTGATCGGCTGCTCCCACATCGGCCGTGCCCCAGCCAATCCAAAGGGCTGCGATTCCGCACAGCATTAACACTGCGAAAAATAATTTCACCAAGCTTCTTGTTTTCATGACGTTCTCCTCTCTCAGCGCCCTTCGTTTTCATTGCTCGATATACGGTAAGAACACGGTTGTCTTGCCATCACCGGTGTTGTAGACCTCTTGTGTGGCGATGAAACCAGGCTTGTTCCGATTGGCCCCTTCCACCGTCAAGACCAAACGAATTGTTTTTTAGAGAAGCTGTAATAACGCGACCATGGTCGTTGATAAGGACTTGAGTCTTTCGAGTTCATTCAGCGAACGTTGCAGCACCCTTTGTGCGCCAGGGTTGTGGATTTGGCTTTGGACTTCTCGCAATCGAACCTCGAGATCCACCACCTCAGCACAGATAGCTTCGTACTGTTCGCGGAGGGCGTTTGCCTCCTCACGGTTCACTGTCCCGGTTCGCAGGCCATTTTCGATAAATTCCGTGGTCCGCTGATTTGTCACCGCAATGTTCTCCGCCAGTGCCATGCAGTCACCACTGAGCCTTTCGTCAAGGTCGCCGATCTCCCTCAGGTGACGGAACGCCCTGGCGCCCTCCGAAAACGCCTGGCTTAAGATCGACATGAGGAAAACGATCAGGGCCATTGCGACGAGCAATTCGACCACGGTAAAGCCACCCTGCGACGAATGAGTGTTTCGATTTTTCATGAACTGATCCGTTCTCGTCGATCGTTTATCAAATCCGCGCACCCTCTGCCTTCCCCTTACCGTTTGAACGCGCGATCAGCTCGGCACGCACGGCGGCGAGCGGTCATTCGCAGGACGGCTCGGGCAGCGGCGGCGAGTTCGGCCACAATGATGGCTCGCCTCTGTCGCCGAGCACGAAGGGAAACCAGATGTTCAAGACCCAGCGCTCGATTCGCGGCGTCGTCTATAGAGGACCAGGCTTTCCCGTGCGAGTTTTCCGTCTACCGCAGTCGAATTACGGCGCGCGCGATCGGGTCTAGCTTGAAATTCGCCGTTGCTGTTTCACCAGCACGCACCGAAACTGTGGCCTGGCTTTGCGCGAAGCCGACCTTGCCTACGTTGAGCTGATAGACACCAGGCGCAAGATTGTTAATGGTAAATCTTCCCGATTGATCTGTTACGATGCTGCGTTGGCCGGCGAATGAAACAGATGCGCCAGGAATGGGTTTGCCGGTTTTCGCGTCAATGACCTGGCCTGTGAGCTGACCCGTCCTGCCTTCCATACGCCCGACTGTGTTCGATGGCCTTATGATTCCGGTTGTGATCTCGCGGTCCTCGTGGCGTTCGGACCTAAGCGCCACGTCTTGCCGCGTCGGCGATCCGAAACGAACAGTCACGGCACGCGTTTCAGATGCGTAACCGCCACGCTTAACCCTAAGCTGATAGGTGCCAGGCGCCAGGTTAGCGATGGCATAGTTTCCCTGCTGATCAGTTTTGATTGACGACATTCCTGCCAACGAAATTATTGCCCCTGACAAAGGCTTGCGGTCAGCAGCGTCTGTGATGCGGCCCGTGAGTTGCCCTTTAGTTTGAAGAGTCGAGCTGGTTGTAGTGTTTCGCGATTGGCCGCTTGTCTGACCTTGTCCTGCAATATTGATCTTCTTTTGCTGCGCAGACTGATTTCTCAGCACGTTGGCAATCACCGGTGATGCCTGTTCCTTCAACTTAAGGTCACGCCGTTCCACACTGCCCGAGCGCAACGCCAACGGTTGATTCGCGCTCTCAAAACCGACCTTGTAAACAGCCAGGCGATACGCCGCAGGCTTCAGGTTGCGGAACTCGAAAGAGCCGTCTCGTCCACTGAAAACAGAGACAACTGAATTTGATTGAATGACAGAGACCTTCGCACCAGTGATGGGGTGGTTTGCATTGTCGAGTACAGTACCTCTTAGCGTAGTGCTCGCGCCCGGCTGAATTAATGAACCTTTTGCCGAAACGGACGCAATCTTGTCCGCCGCTCCAAATTTGATGTTTGCTTCGCCGCTTTTCCTCGCAGCGACTTGCACCTGTGCGGACTTCGTCTTGAGGCCGCCCTGGCTGACGCTCAGTTGATGAGCGCCTGCCGGCACATTCAGGAAGGCATACTGGCCCAGCGAGTTCGTGCGCGCGACTGCGAGGCCTTTGAGACTGACCAAAGCTCGTGGAACTGGGTGGCCTGTCGCGTCAAGGATCACGCCTTTCACCGTACCGGCGACTTTACTCCCCGCACTCGCCATGACAGTCGAAGGAAGAATTCGCGACGCCGAAGTTGGCCGGCCGCTGGCTGACACTGATCTGAGTTGAAAGTCCGCGACATTCGAGCGCCCATGAAATACGTCAACCTGCGCGCTCATAGTCTTCTGGCCCTTGGTTACGAGGAGTTTGGCGAGCTTTCCACTAGTCAAGCCTTTCAAACTATAAGCACCATCGCTGTCAGTCTTAGTGCTCAGGCCTGATTCCTGTTCGGTGACGATTGCATCTGCGACTGGAGCGCCATCTTCGGTGACCACACCGTTCACATCTTCGGTTTGCTCTTCCGAAGGCACTCCCTCACCGGATGATGATTGTTCCTGCTTAAAACCCTGCAAAGCCGCGCGCATCTCTTGAATCTTTTGCAGAAAGCCTAAAGCTTCGCCCGCAAACTCGTTGATGCGCGTCATCAATCCTTTCTTTTCACTGCTCGGCTGCTGATCTCCCGTGGAAGTTGAAGCGTTAGCTGCCGCTTCCTCCGTCAGCCTGCTAAGAGCGGTTTGAAGCTCTTCTTTGTGCTGAGCGATCTGCTGGTCAGCCTGCCCAGTATCCTGGGCGTGTTCGAGCAGGCCGGCCTTTGCAGCCAGCGCGGTCTTCAGCGCTTCCAGTGACTGTTGCACTGCGCTCATTGTTTCGGTGCCGGCATTCGCGCCGCTGGACAGAAGGCTTTCGGCCTGGGCAATCAGTTGCTGCAGTTCGCTGTCGGCGTCGGCTGCCTTTGCAGCTTCGGCTTGTGCGGCGTCAGCCGGCGCGGCGGTTTGGCCAGTCTCAGTCGTTGTTTGTGGTGCGGTTGCGGATGTCGTTACAGCTTGGTGTATGTTCTCGGTGAGTTGGCCGATAGCCACCATGAGCGCCTGACCCAGAGCTGAACCGCCAAACTGATCACTCTTAACATCAGTCGCAGACAGTGCCGCGAGCTTGTCAGCCTGAGAGCCGGCACCTTCCGCCCTGACGGTGTTTACAATATTTGCGGCGTCAACCGAAATGATCTCGGCATAGAGCTGAGCGTTGATCTTGTTCTCCGTGCCCGCAGCGTCCACCACCAGCGCCAACAGGCCGCCACGAACTATGAACTTGACACCGTTCTGCTTGCCGAGAGCAACGATCTGTTCGACGCTCATTGTCTTGACTGCGGAAGCATCAGCACCTGTACTGAGGACGCGCGGCAGCAAGTCTTTGTAACTCACCGCCAAGCTTTGCTGGAGATCCTGCGCCAGCTTCTGGCCTAACTCAGACGGCGCGTTCATTCCGCTGTCGTCCTGAAAGCTAAGAATGCCGACTGACACCAATTGGCTCTGACCTGAAGAATCGCGGCCTACATCGATCGAGCCAAAGCTTGTCAAAGGCCCAAGACAAACAAGAATGAAGGCGAGAGTGCCTGTTGTAATCGAATCGTGTCTGCGTTTCATGATCGATGCTCCTTTCCTGTTACTCCCATTCTCCGTAAATGCGTAGTGTGTTCGTCAAAGACTCGAGGCGCTCAGTCGAAGCGACGCGGCATAATCTTATCTCCTTCACCACTCGGTCAGGGTTCCCCATGCTCCTTACCTTCCAAGCTTCATCGTCGTTTGCAGATCTAGGGATTCTTTGGCGGTGGCGCCACGCAGTGGTACTTGAAGTCGCAGACGAACGGATGATTGCAGTCGTCAACCGAGGCGCAGGTTTTCAGACATTGACCAGCCTGACAAAGATAGGGCGAACATTCATAGACACTTCCATCTGACCCTTTCACCACGTGCCCATCGCACACATAGCCGACGACCTTGCACTCGTTCGACTGGGTGCAGTAGTAGCCGATGCTGCACTGGGTATTACCGAAACATTCAGGGAAGTGTACGGTCTCCGAAGAAGGTTTGCGGTACACGATCTTTACGGGAACTGATGGCAGGCCTACTGTACGGACGCCGGCTTGTCCTACTGGCCCACGCCCGCTTATCGGGGTAACGAAAATCCAATAGGTGCGAGGTGTTGGGGGCGGAGTCTTTGGCGCGAAGAGCGCAAAGTCAATTTCGAATGTCAAAGGATTTCCAGTCGCCGCCGGCCTGCCCGCGCTGCCGCTGCTTATGACGTGTGGCTGCTGCTGCAATGCCGTTGCCACTGCGGTTGTCATCGTGCTTCCGAACGAGACCGGCTTGTCCGACACTTTCCAGACTCCACCATTAGCTGCTACTTCCTGTGTGGACCAGCGGAAGGTGAGCTTCTCGGCTGACGTGATCGTCAGCGTCTTCACCCAGGTCGCAAATTCCTTGCTGAACTCCTGCGCCTCCAGTTTAGTCTTGGTCGCGGGTGGCGACGGTTTGTCATCATTGCCTGGCTTCTTCTCCTGGGACGAGATCGTGCGAGGCGGTGTCGGCGCCAGTAGTAGTGATAACAGCAAGAATGGGGTTGCAAGAATGTGTAGCGGTTTCACCTTCCCATTACCTCCTGTTCTTGTCGCTAACCGGACCGACCCACCAAACATATTGGGAACTAAAGATTCGTCACCTCGCAGGAATAGAATGTCCAATCCATCTTCGCGCCAAAGCCGTACTTGTTCTTGCTGCCAACTCCCCTGATTTGAAATCCCTGCCACTTGTTGTCGGTCGCGTCGAGGACAAAGGTCAGGTGTTGGCCTGCGGCGACGCCGGCGACTTGAATCGGGGCGGTGCCGCTCGGCCCCGTAATGCTAAATAGCGCGCCCTCGCTTCCGCTTTGCACTGAGCAATCAATCAAGTATTTTTTTCCGGCCGCAGGCCTGAGCCAGAGCCCGAGATAACCTTCGGAGCCGAAGAGAGACGCATTGGCTGATGACGGACCCCAGGTCGCATAATTTTCGCCGCCTTCAACAAGCGTGGGGCTGACGAAAACGAGCGCCCCTCTGTTAACAACCGAAGGGTCTTTCGCGGTCAGCTTAACGAAGGTAGTGCCCGGCTCTCCACCGATTAGATTCTTTATGGTGTCCAGGCTCAACGATACGGGCGCCGGCGGTGGTTTACGGCCGAGCGTCGAACGGTCTCCGCCGCCTCCCTTGAAAACGTGCGCGGCGCCAACCTTCCGGCCTACGCCCTGTGCCAGAAGCGTGGACGGGACTGCGGTAGCCAGACAGACTAGCGTCGCGATTAACGCGAGAAGTGATCGAGATTGGGACATTGCTTATCACCTTTCTTCATTTAATGTCCCCGTCGTGCGAAACCTTGACGCGGACTTGTTGCAAGTTGTCGCCTCCCCAATTGCTTATGCTTCCCATACTGACCTTAACCGCTACGCGATATATTTTCGTGCCGCTCTTCGATGGAAGAGAGTCGAAAGGCAATCCGTAGGTCAACACGCCTTTGTCCGGATATTCCGATACCAGAAAGCATTTCTTTTTTGGGTCATAATCTGTGGTGGCATCGACCTCGCCCCTGACAGTTATCGACCTTACAGGCGTGAACTCATTCGCGTTTGAGTTTCTCACAAAGATTCGTGTCTCCTGGTGGTATATGAAGCACCCGTTGTAATTAGGGACCGCGAAACCGCCGGCGTAGTTCGTGCCGCCGTTCATGTTTTCGCCGTTTGCTTTTTTCAGGTCAACCGCTCCGGATTCGATCCTGAAGGAAGGCAGAAAACCAGGGGCTGAGGAATTGCTCGGAACTGTGATGTCCACCAGGAACAGGCCGCAATGGGGTTTAGAGGGGTAATCGTCTCCGGAGAAATACTTTATACCGTCGCTCACGGTCTGAACGCCGGGCACGCCCGGCCCTAGAGTGAGACTCGCATCAGCGCCCTCCACCGCGCACGGATCCACCGTCTTGGGAACAATGGGTTTCTTCGCGGGTGCACGACTCTTCGAAGTTGAGCCAGAGCGATCGTTTTTAGACTGCGCGTCTGCATGAAAGACGAGCGGCGAGTTAAAACACATCGGTACAGCGATACCAATCGCAAGACAAACAAATATGAGCGCAAACCTGCATGCTGTCGTCAAATCCAGTCTCCGCTTCATGATTGATGCTCCTCCCTTTCAAGTCTTACGGCCTGTTCATCCAATAATCTGGAAGTCATTTGGGGATTGTGCTCGGACTAACCTGGGGAACGTATTCGGTTGCGGTGCAGCCGTAGAAGTAGAACGGCGTCAAATCGTTCTTGTAGATTTGGAGATAGTACAGATGTGAGTCAGTGGCCTCGAGCGCCAGGAGCAAATGGTTGTTTGTAGGTGACACGCTTGCCGGAAATGGCGGTGAAGTGACGAAGTTACCGTATACATTCAATGACTGCGTCTCTAATGGATGCACGGCGCAATCGATCAGGTATTTCTTACCGGCAGCGAGAGGCTTAATGTAGAAGGTAGCAGCGCTTGGGCTGCCGCTCTGATAAAAGGCAATTGCCATGTTCTCGTTGCTTCGGATCGAATAGAACCCCTCGAAATCCAGGAAACATTTATCGGCCATGTGAGGAATCTGCGGAGTCACCTTGCAGTACTCGGCAACAGGCTTGCCACCAAGCTGCTTGAAAATCTCATTCCTAAACCCTGAGTTTAAGAGTTGAGGAGGCGGTGGCGGCGGCGGGAGCTTTCGCGAGGTCGCCCTTGTCGCTGTTCCACCGCTTCCCTTGAAGACCGGGACTTTTGGAATGCTCGCAGGTTGAGTTTTGTCCTGATCGCCCCGTTGTGCACGTGAGGCAGGCCTCAGTCCGTTGAGCAGAACAGTCACCACCGCAGTGATCAAAGCGAGCCGGGCTAATCGACATGGAATGTAATTCAAGATCATGGTTCCTCCTCCGGACGATCGGAGTCAATTGGTCATCACGAGGACTATGAAGTCATCTTCACCAATTCGACGCGGCGGTTCTGCGCCCTGCCTGAATCGGTGCTGTTTTCGGCAATCGGCTTGTCCTGCCCAAAGCCCACAGCTCTGAGCCGTCGCGTTTCGATGCCCTGGTTAGTCAGCGCCGCAACGACAGATCTTGCGCGAGCGTCCGACAACTTCTGGTTGTATGCAGGTGTGCCGACATTGTCCGTGTGCCCTTCGACGGTGAGATTCAGGCTCGGATTGTTTTTCAGTAGCTTCACAATCTGATCAACAATCGGTTGTGACTCCGACTTAATGTCGGCCTTATCAAAGTCAAAGTTGATGTGGAGCGCTACGTGCCCTTTGGCGTCCAACTCCTTCTTCATTTCTTCGGCAGGCAATAGCGACGCCTTCACTTCCAGCGCTTTCTTCTCCACCACTGTCAAAAAATAGGTTCCCTTCCTGCCGTAGTGTTGAGGGATGTATCCTTCCACCCAAATCTCCATCTCCGGAGTACGGACCATGTAGACGCCCATCTCATCGCCGCTATAAACAGGCTCGCGGTGGCGTGTGTCGCGAAAATCCACCTTCACGGCAACCATGTCTTCGCCCTTTCCCTCAAAAACTGTCACGCCGCCCAGACCTTTTACCAGTGACTCGTAGGTCTTGAACACCTGATGCGCGGATGCTTCCTGGCCTTCAGCCTCGATGGTCGTGAGCCGGCCTTCAACGGGGATGATCTTCGTACCATCAAAAAACTCATACCGGTCGAAAGCTGCGTCCTTACTGCCTGACTCTCTTCGTTGATAACCCTCGATCAGACCCACATAGGGAAACCTGCCTAGTTGTGGAGTGACGACCGGCACTTTATTGATGTCGAATCCAGAAGTTGTTTCCGATGTGACTGTCTGGACGGACGCGGCTGGCGTGGCACTCGATTCAGACTGAGCATCAGACACCGTTCGGTGGTCGCTCGGCTCTTCTTTCTTCCCACATCCGCTGAAGGCAAGCCCCAGCATCAGACCGAAAGCGATGGACTTCAAAACCCTGTGCATGATTTTCTTCGCCTCAACTTGCGCTACTTTAGTCCGTGCCACTTGTCATTTTGCCTTCTTCACTACGACCCCCGCATCAAGCTATGGATAGGCCACCCGCTTGTCGGTGATGAAGTTGGCGAGATAGTGGGTCATGCCCCGAAAGCCATTCGGATGCGACTTAATATCTCCCGACGCTCCCTCGCTGTTATTGCAAAGGAAGCAGTGTTCCCACATAGCAATGCCGATGACATAGGGACCGTTGTTGCCGGGATAGTCGGTCCAATTAGGCGAGCCGCTGTGGCCGCCGCTTATGTCGCAACTTAGCCGGTAGTACGAGGGGATGCCGTCGTAGGGCCAATTGAACCCTGTGGCGGTGCAACCGGAGGTTTGGCCGTAGGGCTGGTTCATTTGACAGCCTGCGGGCGAGGCTGGGAAACCGCAAAGAGGATAGCCGTCATTGTGGCTTACGGCATTCTGATTGATAAAATTCTGTCCGTAGACCCAATAACCCATCCAGCCGGGGGTGCCGTTCGGTGAAGCATCCCACGCATTGTCCGCCAACAGCAGCACGGCCCAATCAAACTGCGAACAAGGATCCCACCTTCGGTTTGTGTGGCAGTTGTTGGACACCCACTTGGCAGCGTACCAATAGCCCACGCTCTTTGCTGTGCCGAAGGGCATCTGCGCGCCTGATCGGCGCGCACGATAAGAATGGACGTTGTAGCTGAGGTCCGCCCTGACGATGCAGTGGGCCGCAGTGAGGACGAGACGCCGGCCAATGAGTGCTCCGGAGCAACCGCCGCCATTGAGCTCTCCAACGCGCATGAGCACACGGTGGTTGATGGGGTAAGTCGCGCTGATCGACTTGATTACCCGATTGTCGACGCCGTCTGACCACCCAGCGTTCATGAACAACGACGTGTGTCGCACGTTGCCGCTATCCGTGCCTCCCTCACTCGCGTTGTTGATGCCGCGAGCGACTGCCTTAGCGGCGAGAGTTGTCAGCTCCCCGGTGTCGTACTCGAGCTCCTGCTCCGTGCCATCGTGGCTGGCGAAAATCACGCGCTCTTTGCCGCGCTGAGCCTCGATGGGCCAGTCGCTCCTGGCAATGTTCCGCTTCACCTTTGCAAGTTCCTCCGCGCCCCTCCGCGCCTCTGGTGTGTTGGTGTAGTCGTGCGGTGCAAGCTCCCTCAAGGGAAGTGCAGGTTGGGGAGCATTCAGGTTTCGGCGGAAGCGAACCTTCGGCCGGACCGGGGTCAGGCCGGCAACAAGTTTCCGTTGGGCCTCGCGCGTGGGCAGGTTTCGCTGACCTTGCGGATAGTTACGCCTGGCCCAAGCCATCGACGCTCCAAGGCAGCCAACTAACAGGGTCGCAAGTAACGTAACCAGCTTCGTGTTCATAGCATCCTCCTGGGCTCGTGGATCTTTCGCCTCGGTTTGAAACCTACGCTGCTCCAAGTCTTTACCAATCGGCCCTCGCTCACGGGTGGGGTGAGATGGTGCCCTTGATCGTCAGCGTACAGGTGTCGTCGCCGAGGTACCCGTCTTTGAACTTGCCGCTACCATTCACGGTTACCACGCCCGTTGCGCTGAGCGGTGAGCCGGAAGAAGTCGATAGCGTGATAGTCAAATCCGAATCGCCTGCAAAGTCACTGCTCTGGTGGAAGTGAAGTCCCAGCGTGACCGTCATAGCACCGGTTTTGAGGTTAACTTCACCTGAGCCTTCTCCCTTTACGGTCGTCGTGTTCGTTCCTCCCGGTACGTCGAATGGGCCAACCGTGATGGTGGAGAGATAGATGTTAAGGTGCTTGCGATCATATTTGAGGAAGGTGATCGATGCGGTGACATTCTCCTTGAAAGGACCCTTTGCGTTTGAATTGCTCGTCGTCATGGTTGCTTTGCCCGTGAAGTTCGCAAAAAGGGTAGATAGGCCGCCACACTTTGAGATCACACAGTGATCGAGTTGCTGCTTTGCCTTTTCGATCTGCTTGAGCAGGTCTTTGACCTCACCTGTCCAGTAGCTACTTTTGGTTTCCTTCAGGTTTTTCGAGGCAATATTCTTCTGCGCCTCCAGCCTCTTGATTGGCGCGATCAGCGACTGACAGGGACCGCAGATACTCTGTCCCTCAAATTCCATCGATACTGGTTTGTCGCCCGGTATACCAGAGAGGTCAGTAACCGGCTGGGTGGATTTGTGATAAACGATCTTCACCGGCACGGAGGCGAGGCCCACCGGAGTTTGCCGGTCGCTCTTCGTCACGATAAAGACCCAGTAACTCTTCGGTGATGAGGGCGGTGTCTTCGGCGCGAACAATGCGAAGTTGATTTCAAACTGTGAGACGTGACCTGGCGCCGGCACCGCTCCTAATGCGCCGCTGGCGATCACGTGCGGCGCCTGTCCTATTCCGATCTGATTACTGAAAGTAACCGGCGTATCTGAGACCTGCCAGATTGCTGTGACCGCGGCGGGTTCATTGGTCGAGTAGCGGAAAGTCAGTTTATCGAGTGATGTTATCGTTAAGGACTTGACCCACTGGGCAAACTCTCCACCGAATTCCTCGACCTCAATCTTAGTCTTGGTCATCGGCGGCGCTGGCGTTGTCCCTGATCCTTGCTTCTTGCCTTGGGATCCGGCGGGCCGCTGCGGGGCCAGCAAAATTGCGCAGGCCAACAGAAACAGAATTGATGGTAATCTACTGGTCGTTCTCATTTTTCCCCTCCTATTTGCGCGTCGGGATAACTCTACTTATCGCATTTTCTGCCGGGGGAAAGCCTGGGGAGACAAGATACCGACAACAGGACTCAATCATTCTCAGAATGCGGCATTCTTTTGAATCTGGCCGGCGCCTGAAACGATCACTTAAACATCCACGCCTTGCAGGTATAAGCCTGTCCGGGCTGGCCTGTGACTTGGACGCTCTTTCCCGGCGCGAGCGGACTGCTAAGTATTAGCGAGCCGCTGTCGCCATCGCTCGCAGTCCAAAAAATCTTTTTGCCCGCCGCGAGCGTCTGATTCGTGCTGTTCGTTATGTCCGGATCCTTGGCGACATCCTGGTGGGTCCCGGGATTCTGACACTTGAGCGAGATTGTCCGTGAGTCTGGAGTGGAGTTAATGCAGGTCACACTGGCCAGGTCTGCGAGGAACTCACCGCCTAGCGGGTCCTGGTTTAAGACGATGAAGTAGTCAATCGGCGTGCTGCCGTCGGTTTTGAACTGGAGCAGTTCCCACCTGCCGGTCGTCGTGCTCTTGGCATAGGCGACGCCAGGCCCACCGTTTGCCTGCATGATCACGTAGCCTTTTCTGACGTAAACCCACACCGAGGCGACAATCTTGCTCAAGCCCTGTGGCAGCATCTGCATAACGCCGCCCTCATTTCCACCGGCTATCACGTGGATCATCCTTCCGCCCGGTTGCTTCGTTGAGGGCCCCCATTTAGTAACGAGCGGTGCGTTGCTATTGCTGGAATGCGTCGTCCAATCGACGGCAGCGGAGTTTGTGGAAGGGTTTGCAGGCCAATTCGTCACCGGGCCGTTTGGCCCGACGGTCTCAAAGCTCGCATTCTTCAGTAGATTCACGCCGGGTTCGCACGGCGCGCTGACGGGCAGCGAAAGGGCATGGCTACCTGTGTGCCGAGACGAGTTAGTGCTTGCAGTGTTGATTAGGGCGAGCAACAGAAATGCTGCCAGACCAACTGCTGCCGTTGTGATTGTTTTTCTTCCTTTCATGTTTCCCCTTTCACAAATGGATGGATTGTTAGTCGGTTAACCCTCTGCCACGCAGCCGGTCACATCTCTGCTGACTTCCTATTGCTGCGCCCTGCAAACCAACCCAGAGCTATTACGACCGCGATCAAACTAGTTTCAGTCTTTGGTGTTTTCATAATCCACTCTTTTGCTCCATCCTCGTTCGCAAGCTTTGGCGATGAACGCAACTCGCCGCTTGAAAGCGTCGGAATTCTCTTAAAAGGGGGACCTAAATCGGCAGCGCCGGGCGATGCCAACTTGGGGGATTCCAATCGGTTGGATTGGTGGGCAGAGGTTACGAGAGATGAGTGCTTGGCGTCATCACCCATACGGGCGACAAAGTTTTCGGTGTTGAGAGTTCAAGCTTTAGTTTGCTGCAATTGCGTAAATGACAACCTAAAGGTTGAGCTCTTAACGCCAGACAGCCTTTTAGTGAACGATGCGATTGCGGAGGGCTTTGGCTACTGCTTCGGATTTCGAATGGACCTGGAGTTTCTCATACACGTGGCGCATGTGGGTCTTGATGGTATTGAGGCTTACTTTGAGTTTCGCCGCCGCTGTCGTGTAGTTATGACCTTCGACCAGCAGTTTCAGTATTCGCTCTTCATGAGGAGTGAGCTGATAATCAGTGCGATCGGGCGGTCGTATCTCGCGAAACAGCGCGACCACACGGCGCGCGATCTCTGGTGAAATTGGCGCGCCCCCGCTGACTGCGTCCTTTAGATATTCCAGCAAACGGGCCGGTGGAGTTCGCTTTAAGAGATATCCGCAGGCGCCGGCGCAGAGGGCGTCAAAGATGCGTTCATCATCGTCATAGACGGTCAGCATTAGCAACAACAGATCAGGGTAACGCTCTTTCAGGATCCGGATGCCCTCGATACCGCTCATGCCCGGCAAACCGATATCGACCAGCGTCACATCCGGTAGGTCGGCGCCAATCTTCGCCAGAGCTTCCTCCATCGAACGAAAACTCCCCGTGCAGCAGTAACTGTCGGTGCCGTTAATCAGCATCTTGAGACCTTCGCGAATCTCGCGCCGATCTTCAATCACCGCTACTTTAATCATGGCTGGTTGCAGAGACGATTTAACTGCGATCATTGTTCGAAGCTCTGGTTGGGGAATTAAAAAGCAGGGCCGAGTATTCAAGCAAGCCAGCATACAAAAACAGACTGCGCCCAGTCATCACCCGTTTGGGCTAGATGGTGCTTACTTTCGCGCGAGCTCTGATGGGCATTTCCAAAGTAACACAAGCGCCTCCACCTGGCCGGGAAGTTATCCCCATCGCGCCTCCCATCTCTTTTGCCCGCCGTTCCATGCTCAAGAGACCGTGGCCATCGCTCTCGTGGTCTGGATCGAATCCGCGGCCGTTGTCTTTGATCAGCAGGACTAGGCGGTCTCGATCCACGCGAAACTCAATATGAACATGAGAACAGGCAGAGTGTCGCACGATGTTGTTAATACTCTCCTTGAAGACCAAAAAAACCTGGCGGCGCACATCGGCGCCAAGATTCAAATTGCGTTGGGCGTCGGGCGCTTCAAACTCAAAGTCAATATTGCGCGCAGTCAATACATCGCTCGCAAAACGTCGCATTCGTTGGGTCAGGTCGGTCAAATGATCTTTATGAGGATCGATGGCCCAAACGATATCACTCATCGTGCCCATCAACTCAGACGAACTCGTGGTGATCTGGGATAGCGGCTCGTTAGCGGCGGCAGCATCCCGACCGACACTCTGGCGAACTACTTCGCTGAGGATGGCAATCTGCGACAGACTCGATCCGATGTCGTCGTGCAAATCAGTGGCGATGCGGGTGCGCACGCGCTCCAACTCCAGCAACCGATCGACTCGATACCTGTGAATCACATAAGCGCCTCCAACGGCGAATAGTCCCGCGAGTGAAAGAAACCACCAGCGCTGCCAGATGGGACGGAGGATCATGAACGAGACGAATGCGGGCTGTGCGCTGGTAACTCCTTCGGTATTCACCGCCTGCACCAGAAAACGATAACTGCCAGGAGAGAGTCGCGCGTAGGTGATTGACCGCTGCGCCGTGGGTGAGCTCCAATCGCTGTCCGCTCCTTCGAGTTTGTATTGGTAACGCAGCGATTGAGCGGCGCTGACGCTGACGCTGGAGAAATCAATTTGTAGATCGTTCTGATTCGCGCTTAACTCCGGTCCGACTAATCCCGTTTGGCCTAATGGCGAGACAGAGTAATCCTCGCCGGCGATACGCAAACCGTTGATGAATATCGAGGGAGGGACCGGCGAAGTGGGCTCGGTTTCTGGAAGTAGTCGCGACAATCCCTGCAAAGTGCCAAACCAAAGAGCCCCCTGCACATCGCGATAAGCGACGTTGACATAATTGTTCGCCAGTCCGTCAGCCGTCGTGTAGTGCTTAAATAGTCCGCTGGCAGGGTCCAGCCGGTCGACCCCGTTCCGAGTACCAATGTAGATGCGGCCCTGCTGATCCTCAGTCACGCTGGTGGCCTGATTGCTGGCGAGTCCCTGAGCAGTCGTATAGGTGAAAAATCGTGGCTGCTCAGCCGCAGGATCATCGAGGCGGGCCACTCCCCCTCGGCTGGTGGCGATCCAGAGCTTACCGCTCCGATCAACATGGAGATCGCGAATCATCCCCTCGGGCAATCCATCCTTCGTGGATAGCATTTTGAACACACCGTCGCGGTAATGCGCCAGACCGCCCGCGTAAAAACCGATCCAAAGGTTGCCGATTCGATCTTCGCGAAAGGCCGTTGGCGCATTGACCGCCGGCAGGCCGTCGGCTTCGCCGTAACGTTGAAACCTGCCGGTTGCCCTTTCCCATTTGGTGAGGGTGTCTTCGTTTGGACCATATGCGGTAATCCAAATGTCACGGCGCGAGTCTTCAAAAAGGCGGAAGATATAGTCATTGGAAAGTCCGTCTTTGTTTGTATAGATGGCCTTCGGGAGGATGTGACCCAACTGTTCGACTCCGCTTGTTCGCGGAAAACGGTAGAGGCCCTCGATCGTCGGCACCCACCATTCACCGGTGCTGTCCTGGAAAGCAATCTGATTCCAACCCCATCCATAATTAATTTGTCGAGACGAATTGGGTTTCGTAACCGTGAAGTGTCTTCCGTCGAAGCGATGAATGAGAAGCTCTCCGGTCCGGCTGCTAATCACGCATAACTCGCCGGCGCGGTCTTCAAAGATCGAAGCGATCCGCGTATTTCTCAAACCGTCAGCCTCGGTATAAGTGGCGAATCCGCTCCGCGCCACCTTCATCGCCCCGCCGCTCTCCGTGCCAATCCAAATCTCGCCGTCAGCATCTTCAGCAAGTGACTGCACCCCCTTGTCGCTCAAACCTTGCGCATTTGTATAGCTGCGAAATATCTTATCGCGCTGTTTGGCATCCGGCGCCCACTCGCTTAGCCCGCCAACAGTCCCCACCCAGAGCCGGCCATCAGCAGTTTGTAAAAGAGAAGTAATCCAGTTGTGGGCGAGTCCATCGTTTGTCGTGTAGGTCTCCGCAACCACAACTCGGCCCGAATCAGATTCCGCTGGAAGCTGACCTAAGCCGAGCGTCGTACCCACCCAAATCCGTCCGTCACGATCTTCCAGCAATGCCCGCACGTCATTGAACGGCAAGCCTTGCTGCGTGGTGTATCGCTCAAACCCGCCATCGGGGCGGCGTCGGTAGAGACCACTGCCGGCGCCGAGCCAAATCGTCCCGCGGCGGTCCTGGATGATCGCAGACATCATGGTGTCGTCTGGACGGCTTGAGGGCAGCCCGACGTTCACAAGGGAGAAGATCCAACTTCCTTGCACTTGATCCAGGCGGTAGAGACCCGCATCAGTGCCGCACCAGATCACGCCAGAGAGGTCCTCCTTGACTATGTTTACGCTTCTCGCGCGTTCGCTATCGCCGGGACTATAGAGGACGAACTTTGGCCCTCGCGCTCCACTTACACTCTTGAACACAGGTGATGGTTGATTGTTGGGTGCCGGCCCGATCTGTTTCGAGGCGCCAGGATCGAATCGGTAAAGGCCTGACCCTGTGGCAATCCAATAAGCGCCATCTCGCGCCTGCAGTAAGTCTCGCACTGAGCCATGCAAGCCATCGGTAGTGCCATAGTTGGTGAACGCATAGCCGTCAAATCGCGACAGACCCTCTGGCGTGCAAAACCAGAGAAACCCATGCGAGTCGAGAACGATGCGGCTGATGTAATCGCGTATGAGGCCATCCGAGGTTGTGTAAGTTTTGAGCGGCAATTGCTCGCCTAAGACAGTCAGCGCAAAACCCGCGACGATCGCCAGCAACAAAACCAGGCGGCGTGATCGGCTCCGGCGTTTCCACACAAACACTCGCATACAAGTTCCAGTGAGAGGAATGTTGGGGGAATCCAATAAACGATCGGCTTGCTTTCGGAATGCTATTGCCCGGTAGTTACCAAGTCAAGAAACGAGGTTTTCGGGTACTGGTTTAATTAAGAAAGTGGCACGGGCGTCCCGCCCGTGAATACCACGCGCAAGATGCGCGTGCCACATCAAACTGAACCAGCACTGGTTTTCGGGTGGTGCCCTAATTTCACAGGTGTTAAGAGTACCAACTTTAGTTGAGCCTTTCTCATTTAACAAATGCCCGACTAAAGTCGGTACTCTGAACACCTGTTAGCGAAACTAGGTCACTACCGATTTTCCAGCCAACCGCTGGCGTCGCGAATTAAGGGAGCTGCTAGTGCCTTGGTGGACATCCTCTGACATTCCAATCTGGGATTTCAAAGACTCAAGGTCATGCTGACAATTATGCGGAGTTCGTCATGCGGATCGTGCCCTTTCGGATTTTGCAGTACGACCGATGGAATCTGTCCGGCTGTGAGCAAGTTCAATGGTACAACGCAACGGAGTTAGAGTCCGTTGACTTTTTCGTATGCAATTGCTGTGTCTGTCTGTAAGTTATTGAAATGATTGGTGCCGAGGGTGGGATTCGAACCCACACGACCTTACGGTCAACGGATTTTAAGTCTCAAATCGCTTGTTATCGCTTGTATGCCTCAGTTCTGATCCGTGCGTCTTTATTAGCATTTCCGCTTACTCTATAATGCTTGCGTGCCGTTGAGTATAGCTTGATTTGGTTGGGTTGGCACACAACTGGCACACAAAAACTTTTCGCTACTTGATGAGCGCGCTAGTGTCAGAACCGCGAGCGGTAGCGACCGGATCATTGAGTTTCAATCGAGAACAAAATCATGAATGACGAGAAGTGGATTGTTTCAGACAGAGATCATCTCGGTGGTAAACCTCGCGTCCAGGGAACGCGCATTTCCGTGGCCTTCCTACTCGAATGCCTGGCGAGCGGAATGACCGTCGCTGAGATCGTCGATGCTTATCCGACCTTGACCGAGAATGCTGTGCAGGGCGCGTTGCGTGAGCTGGCCCATGAAAAGGAAGCGGCCGCGGCGTGAGGATTCTCCTCGACGAAAACATGCCGCGCAAGTTCGGATCTATGCGATACTCTTAATCGACGTAAGGAACATTACTCATGAGCCAGATGATAACGATTAGTTTGCCCGACGAGACCAGAACTGCCCTCGATGATGCGGCAAATGAAGAAGGCTTGTCCGAGAACGCGCTGGTCGAGAAGGCGCTTTCGGATTATCTCTTCATTCGGCGATTTCGTAATCTCCGCGAGCGGTTGATTTCACAAGGCAAGGACCTCACCGATCAGAATGTCTTTGATCTCGTCTCGTGAAGATCGTCCTGGATACGAATGTCTTAATCGCCGCCCTCATTGCACGCGGCTTCTCGCATCAACTTCTTGAACATTGTGCTATCCGGCACACCCTGTTTACCTCAGATTTCATTCTCGAAGAGACTCAAGAAAAGCTGATCGAAAAGTTCGGTTATTCCCCAGAGTTGGCTGCTGAAGCTACGAGCATTCTGCGATCAAGAATGACAGTCGTCCCAGCTTCAAAGCTTGAGAATCCTGTCTGCCGCGATCCAGACGACGACAATATCCTGGCTGCTGCAATCAGCGGTAAATGCGATTGCATCATCACCGGCGACAAAGACTTGCTCGTGCTCAAGCAGCACGAAGGCATAAACATCTTCAGCCCGCGGGATTTTCTAATGAACGAAGACATCTAACGAACAATTATGAAGCTGGTTGGTGTTGTCACGCGGCGATCAGTCGATTCCGGTCGCGCTCTGTCCACCACTCGCGAAAACGCGGAACTGAAAAATCATAACCGTGCGCCGCGTCGAAGACATCATCAGGGGCAAATTTGCAAATCAAGTAGATGAGCTCCGGTATGCCCCAAACTTGAAGCCTAAAATCCGACATTCTGCTTTGGCATTAACACTCATTCAATACGTAGTGACCAGAATCATTTGGAGCGGAGTCAATGTCTGAATCCCGAATTCCTTCCACTTTCCAACTGGACTCCGTTGTATTACCCAACCCCCCACTAATTCCCGCACGTGAGCAACATCCAAGAGTTTCGGCTTACCTCGGCCCTGCCCGACGACAGCTTTGGACGATGCTAGAGCAAGAACATTTTGTCCTGGAAATATCTGAGGAATCGAAGCGCTTCCGTCTGAGAACGACGCGTCAATTGTAATAAGCTCCTTCCAACCAATTGCGTCGATTCCTTGATCACCGGAGGGTTGAGTGGCTTCCCCGCGACCGCATGCTTCATTCAAGATCGCCGCCGCCAACGCCTCCAAATGATGGCCCCGCTGGAGACGACGCAATGCGTCCCTAATCGAGTTGTGTTGAACGAGACGATTGCGGAAGTGTGCATCGTAGCCACGAAGCTCCAAGTAGTTGGAGAGACCCGCGATCTGAGAGACGCCACGATCTTCATAGATCACAAAGGTCGGAACAAGACACTCATCTCTGAGAATTCGTTCGCGAGCATGCGTTAGATTGCCAATGGCTATTGCCAGCGAACCATCGGGATCAGGACTTGGAAAGTACTGGCCTTGAAAAAGTTCTCTTCGGAAAAATGAGCGCGTGAGACCAGCGCAGTCTCGCGCAAGTCCTATGGTGAAGGTAAGTCGCACCTAGACAGTCTGGGTAGTTCATGCTATGCTGTGGCCCTAGATTATCTAGGAGGTGGTGGCTGTTGGCTAAATCAAAGGCGGGCTTACTGCAGGGGACGCTGGACATGTTAATACTGAAAGCGCTTTCGCTTGGCGCTTTGCATGGTTATGGAATCGGTCAACGAATTGCGCAAATCTCCGGCGACGCGCTCAAGATTGAAGAGGGTTCCCTCTATCCGGGACTCTACCGGCTCGAACAGCGCGGATGGGTGCAATCGGAATGGGACATTTCTGACAACAATCAGCGCGCGAAGTTCTACAAGCTCACGCGCGCAGGCCGAAAGCAACTAATCCTTGAGGAACGGAATTGGGAGCGGCTCGCGGGCGCGACCATGAAGGCGCTGCGCGCGAGCTGAGGGTGAAAACTATGTCAAGGATCCGAGCCACAATTAATTCCATTCGCGTCCGTCGGCATCCTGACGAGATCGCCCGTGAAGTTGAGACTGAATTACGCTTCCATATTGAAATGCGAACGCGCGCCAACATCGAGGCCGGCATGACACCAGACGAAGCGCAACGTGCCGCCGTGCAAAGCTTCGGAGATTTCGACAACGTGAAAGCCAGGTGTTGTGAAACCAGGCGCAGCTTTCCTTTCAATACCAGTCTTTTAAGAATGGGATTGCACATCACGATTGTGGCACTCGCCGGCGCTGCCGCGTTGTGGACGGTCAACACGCCACACCATAGTCTTTCCAGCCTACTGTCCCAACTGGGCTTTGTCGCTGTCTTGACATGCTTGTTCGTCGTCGCTCGGCGAAAGCAAAAACCACACCGTCAATAACTGAAGGATCCATGCACAATCGTAGTTTGCCTAAGATCATAAACGGTCTGTTTACGCTGTTAATGTTGAATGCGGGGTTGGCGGCTTCCTTCACTCGAACCACCGCGCAGGCGCAATCGGGAAACTCGTTCGCCCATGAGACAAGCGCGCAACAAGTTGACGACCGGCTATTGAGTCCGCGCCTGGTAGCTCTGCGAGATCGAATCAAATCGGGTGACCGCGAGGCGCTTGATAGTTTTTGGAAAGAGATCGAGGAACGCGGTGCGCCAATTGTTGAGGAGGTACCAGACAACGACCGCGACGTGCTGGTGACAATCCTCTGGCAAGCCAGGGAAGAGACCAGGAACGTTTTCGTTTTTCGCGTCGGCGACGTTAATAAGCCGATGGCGCGGCTGCTCGACACTGACTTGTGGTACAAAACATTCCAGCTTCAGAAGGGCGCGCGCTTCATCTATCAACTCGCGGCGAACCTCCCCGACCCAAAAGAGTGGCAAGGCATCACCCGCTTCGCGCGCGCCCTCCGGAACGACCCGTTCAATCCGCTCCAGTTTGCCGAGCGCTCTAATGAGTTCAACCCGTATGAAGTGACTTTCGCTTCGGCGGTGGAACTGCCTTTCGCCGAGCCGCAAAGCTGGAGCGTCGTCCGTCCGACAGTTCCCACTGGAAGAATGCAGCGGGACAAATTCACCAGCAAACTCCTCGGCAACGAACGCCCAATTTGGATTTACAGTCCGCACGGCTACGCTGCCGATAAGAAGCCTTACGGTTTGTTGGTACTTTCTGACGGCGGTCTTTACGTAAACACGGCGCGCGTGGCAACCACTCTCGATAACTTGATCGCAGCGGGTGTGATACCGCCGCTCGTCGCCGTGATGGTAGACAATCCTGATCGCGGCCGCGAGTTGTCGTGCAGTTCAGCGTACGCCGACTTTTTGGCTCAGGAGATTGTTCCCTGGGCGCGCACTAACTATCACGCGACCGACCGCCCGGAGCAAACGATCATCGGCGGCGCGAGTTCGGGCGGATTGCAGGCGGCTTTTGTAGGGCTTAAGCACGCGGAGGTCTTCGGCAACGTGCTTTCCCAATCGGGTTCTTTCCCGTGGAAGCCCGATGGCGAAAAGGAGTACGAATGGCTGAACCGCCAGTTCGCCGCCAGCCCGCGTTTGCCTTTGCGCTTCTCTTTCGAAGCCGGACTGTTGGAAGGGACCTGGTGGTGGCGTTCCCTTGTTCCCGTCTCACCCAATGGACCGCCCGTGATAGAGCCTACGCTGCTCGCGGCTAACCGTAATTTAAGAGACACGCTGTTGAGCAAAGGATATTCGGTCCACTACACAGAATTTAACGGCAATCATGGTTTCTTAAATTGGCGTGGGACGCTGGCGAGTCACCTGATAGCGCTCATCGGTATCAAACCCGAAGCGAAGATTTTTGCGCAGGGCAGACGGCCCAAACAGTCCTCGATTTCCAGAAAAGCGATCGCAACAGCTCCAGTCAAAGTGCCTCCCGCTCTGTTGCAGCAGTACGTTGGCAGATACGAATTGGATCCGAAGTTCGCGCATGATTTTGTCATCTATGTAAGCGTCAAGGATGATTCTTTGTGGGTCAAGTCTTCATACCTGAGACAGCGCCCAGTCATCGCCGAATCCAACTCCGGGTTCCGTGACAGTGAGATTCCGGATCTGCACCTTGCATTCGTCAGAGACGAAAAAGGAAACGTCACTAGCCTCACTCTAAACACCGGGCAGGGAGACATGCTAGTGAAGAGGATGCCGCCAGCCGTGCCCAGTCTCACCGGCAATACTACTTTTACTTTAGCTGGGCACACTGACGCGGAGGCGGTGGCCATCTATGGATCGTTCAACGATTGGATCCAGACGAAGAACTACTGTTTGAAAAAGGCTGACGGATGGGTCTGTCACGTTGATTTAGCACCCGGCAAATACACCTACAAGTTCCTGGTAGATGGGATAGGTCTGAACGATCCAACGAACTCCGCCACTGAGGATGACGGAAACGGCCACACTGATTCAGTAATCGTCATCAGGCCGAAGTAAACGTCTAAAAATAGGATCGTGAGACCGGAAGACTTCTGGATGTTCCCTGCGGGGTCTTGTCTTCCGATGAGTAGAGTCTAGTCATCGACAAAGCGAAGCGCACGAAAACGCGTTGTCTCGAAACACTGGCACACTATAGGCACACAAGACCAAGAAACGGACAGTTAGTTGTAAGAGACTCGCTGCCCGTAACTATTTGATTCTGAATTGGTGCCGAGGGTGGGATTCGAACCCACACGACCTTACGGTCAACGGATTTTAAGTCCGTAGCGTCTGCCATTTCGCCACCCCGGCCAAGAGGAATTAAGTCTCACGTTATCAAACACTTTCAAGCTTTTCTCACCTTACATCAAGCTCCTCAAGATGATGTAATGATGTAAGATGATGTAATTCTTTTCTAACCTGCCGCCCGAAACTCTACCACTCTCGGGGAAGTCCCTTCCAATCGATTGACCGCTCGCCGCATTGCTTCTGGCGTGCCGTGCGCATAGTTCGCCGTGACTGAAAGGGTCTTATGGCCCATGAGTTCTTTGATATCGAACGGATGAACGCCTTGCTCCCGTAGGCGAGTAGCAAACGTGTGTCGAAGCCCGTGCCAAGTCAGACCACCGACACGAGTCAATCCATAGGTTATTCCTACGCGGTTACAGGCAATCTCAAAGCCCGTTTTGATCGTACTAGAGCTAACACCATTGGAGCAAAGCGCAGAGTTGTGCGAATGGGCTGTCGTGAAGAATCGAAGCAAAGAGGGGAAACTGGATTCTTTGTCTCTCGGCTGGACTGGAGCCTCGGAATGCAAAGCGTCGATTGCGATCCGTATCCCTAACGCTCTATTCCAAGAAATGTCCTCAATGAATCTTACGGCAACGATCCTGTCCCTAGAGACTTGTTTCTGCGAATCCACGCCGCTAAGACGAAATCGGCGATGCATGTAATGCGTAGCGATATGAGTGCGCCAGGGCGCTCCATCGAAATGCATCCTCAACGGTGGCTGGTAGTAATTCGTCAGGTTAGTCTAGATTGAACGTTCGTCTGTCCGGCCCTTATCATTCAAGCAAACGAGGACTAGCAAAATGTTTAAGTACTGTTCGTTTACGATCTGCGCGCTACTGACGCTCTCTGCCTGTCTTGCGTCGGTAACGGCGCAGTCTCCCAACACAGCATCGATGATCGTCGTTGTGGTCGATCAAAACGGCGCGGTGGTGAGAGGCGCGAACGTGTCGATAGTAAACACGGCGACCGGTGCTACGCGCGAAGCTGTCTCTGGTGACGAAGGAACGGCGACGATCGCTGCGCTACCTCTGACTGGTGAGTACAAGGTGACTGTCACGATGACGGGCTTCAGCAGCCAGGATGTCACTGGTCTTGCGCTTCACGCCGGTGAAACCGCGACCGTGAAGGTCAAACTCGTGGCCAGCGGAGGGACCAGTGAGGTCACAGTTTTTGGTACAACCGAAGGCGTGCGCAGCAACCCGCAAATCGGTGTTCCGTTACGCAGCGAGCAAGTTAACGAGACACCGATTCTGGGACGCAAGACATCGACGCTGCCGCTCCTGAGTTCGGCCTTCCGGCAGGGAAAAGGAACCGGAGATCTATTTGTCAACCAGACTTACTTCATCACCGGCGTGGGTTCGCGCCGCGCGACCACGTTCACGCTCGACGGCGCGAGTAACGACGAAGGCTGGGGCAGGCAGACGCAGATCGCTACGATACCAATAGGCGCGATTCAGGAAATGTCAGTCCTCACTAATGCGTTCTCATCCGAATTCGGTTGGACGTCTGGTCCAGCGCTGAACATTGTGACTAAGTCCGGCACTAACAACGTGCACGGCGAAGGATTAGTGTTGGTCCGGCCTGGTGGTTGGCAGGCAAAGACCTTTTCGACTAAAGGTTTCTGTCCCCCATCGGTCCCAAGTTGCGTGACACCTAGCACGCTTCAGGCGATTAACCCCATCGACATACCGGATGCCTTGCAACAAGTCTCTGGCACGATTGGCGGACCGATCAAAAAAGACAAGACGTTCTTTTTTGCCACGGCGGACTACACGCGTCAGAATCGAACTACGTTTCTTTCCACGGCGCTGCCGGCATTTGTGCTGCCGGCTGATGGGCACTTGGACTACACAGGACACTATCGACAGTTTCTTTTCGACGGGAGGATGGATCACAAGTTCACTCCGAGCCAGACTCTGATGGTTCGCATCAACGTCGATCGGTTTTCTGATGACAATCCGCAGGACGCGGTCGGCGGAACGAACGCGCCCAGTGTCGCGCGCAGGTATTCGCGACGATCTTGGACGACGCAGGGGAATTTTACCTCAGTGATCAGTTCTCATCTGCTCAATGAAGCCCGGGTTGCTTATCTCCCCGGTGACCCGGTGACGCTGTGGGAAGCGCAGACGCTATCAACTACTTATACACGCGCAGGAGCGGTGCCGTTCACGATCGGACAGTCGCGTGCTTCCAATCTTTGGAGTCATCAGTTGCAGTTTGCGGACACACTCTCGTGGTCAGTGGGCCAGCACTACCTGCGTTTCGGCGGCAGCGTCATTCGTCACCGGTCAGGTGGCTTCGGCAGCGAGCCCGGCACCGCGATCCTTGGCACGTTCACTTTCAAGAACACAACGACGGCGCCGTTCGGGCAATTGACACTCGCCGATGTGCAGAATTATCAACAGCCAATCGACTTTGGAATTAACAGCTATAACCTTCCACAGTGGTTGTTGTCTGGATTCGTGCAGGACGACTGGAAAGTCCGCACCGATCTGACTTTGAATTTCGGCCTGCGTTATGACCGTCAAACTTTGACTGATGCGAAGAAGAACTTTGAGCCGCGCGTTGGTTTCGGTTGGCATCCCGGCGGCAATGCTCGTACGTCGATTCGCGGCGGCTACGGAATGTATTACACCCAGATTCAGTCGAACCTGGTCGCGAGTTACCTGGTTAATGGCCTCGATGGATTGACGACCTACACCGCGACTCCCGGCCAAACAGGTTTCCCGACTTGCTTGACATGCGTGCCGGTGAATGTCGATCCCAAAACAGTGCCCGCATCGGAATTACCGGCGCGCGACATTACAATTCAAGCCGGCCGCAGCGATTTCTATCGAGCACAATTCGCGCGATACGGATTGAACTTCGATCTCCTGCCGTTCTATCCGGTTAAGTTAGTAAATCCGCGCAGCCAGGTGATTTCCATCGGCGCTGAACGAGAAATTATGAAAGGAGTGTTTTTTGGCGCCGACTTTGTGCATCAGCACTTAAGCGATATCAATCGCACAGTCGATCTGAATGCTCCGTCTGTCTTTGATCGGACAGCGCCAGGTCAGGTAAGAACAGTTGCCGCCGCCAATGCCACACGACCAATCCTTCCAGTCAATGGCGGCATCCGTCAGGTCAACGTACTGATGAATCTCGGCGTTGCTGATTACAACGGATTGCAAACGTTGTTTAGCTATCGAGGTAATCGGAAGCTGTACGCGTCCGTCAGCTACACTTTGTCAAAAGCGACAAACACCAGTGAGCCTGATGGCAACGGCATCAATCCGAACCAGAGCATCATCACGCGCCTGGGCGAAGAAGAGCGCGGCCCGAGCGTAGTCGATCAGCGGCATCGCGCAGTGATCACTTTCCTTTACCATTTTCCTTTCCAGATTACCGCCGGCACGCTGGCCCAGCTCGCTTCGTCGCGTCCGTTCAATGCGACTACGGGCGTTGATAACAACGGCGATGGCGCGAACAATGATCGGCCGGTGATCAACGGAGTAGTAATTCCCAAGTCAGCGTTTCAAGGCACGCCCACTTCGGACGTTTCCTTTTTTGTCGAGAAGCGCTTGCTCAAGAGCGAGACTCGCAACATCATCCTGCGCGTCGAAGGCTTCAACATCTTCAATCACGCAAACATGCTCGGCCGCGGCGTGACGGTTTATGGTGATGCGGCTACTCCGGCGACCACGTTCGGGCAATTTGTGGGCGGTGTTGGCACCGCGAAAAACGCGATTCCGGCATTCGCTAACATCGATCCGCCGCGAATGTTTCAGTTGCAGGCGCGATTTGTGTTTTGATCACCTGAGGCAAAGAACCGATCGTCAGAGGGACGGTGTGTAAAGCGACCACCATCGCTCGGGTTTCTGCATTGAACTTCGAGATTCTAACGGCTAAACATTTTCTGATGAGAAAGTTTCTGATTGTCTCCGCCCTCGCGGTTGCGGTCTTCTCAATTAGCTGCTCGCGCTTCCATAACGCTCCGACCGACTCGAAGGATGCGCGGTACGTTGTCATCTCGCCGATCTACAACGAGATCATTTGGGCGCTCGGCGCGCAGGATCGTGTCGTCGGAGTCGATCTCTCAACCACGTACCCGCCCGAAGTGAAGAAGATTCAGACTGTTGGCTATCATCGCGCATTGAGTGCTGAGGGCATTCTCTCGTTGCATCCAACGGCCATTATTCACGACAACAACATTGGCCCGCCGCAAGTTGTGCAACAGCTCCAGCAGTTAAACATTCCGATGAAGACGTTCAATGCCAGGAACGATTCATTTGATGGAACGAAAGCTCTAATTCGCGAGATGGGCGCGTACTTTCATAAAGAAGCGCGCGCGGAGGAACTCTGCAACACACTTGATGCGCAACGTACGGCCTCTCTGGAAAAAGTGAGGCAGTACACGGATCATCCGCGCGTGGCGGTTATCCACTTCGGTCGCGCTTCGAATGTTTATCTCGTCGTCGGTAAGGGTGGCGGAGGCGATGCCGGTGGCGCCAGCCAAATGATAGAATTGGCCGGCGGTCAGATGGCGATTGAAAGTCGCGGAATGCAGCGCATGGAATCGCCGGAGATCATTGCGCAAGCGAATCCCGATGTCGTTCTGATCACCGATTACGGTTATGATCGTTTGGGTGGATCTCTCGATCAGATTAAGGCGTTGCCAGGTGTCGCGACTTCAAACGCCGCGAAGAACAATCGCATCTACCGCATCGAAGAAAACGTGCTGATGTACTTCGGCCCGCGGTCTGGCGAAAACATCGAAAAAGTCGCCGCAATCATTCATCAAAAGTGACCAGACCAAACGGCAACCGGGTAGCGCTGCTCGTCGCGTTGAGTCTGATGACGCTGCTCGTGCTGGCTGCTTCGATTCGCTTTGGCGCGATCGATTTTTCGATTTCAGCCATCGCCCGCTCGCTCGTTTCCATTCTTCCGGGACAGCCTGAACGCACTTTAGATCAGCGAATCTTTCTGGAGCTTCGCCTGCCGCGCGCGGTTCTCTGTCTATTGGTAGGCGCCAGCCTCGGCGTCGGTGGCACGCTGATGCAGGCGCTGTTTCGAAATCCGATCGTCGAACCGGGACTGGTCGGAACTTCGAGTGGAGCTGCGTTCGGGTCAGCGCTTTTCTTCGTGCTCGGCGGCGTGCTTCACATTGGCGCAAGTCTCTGGAGCTTGCCAGTCGCCGCGTGTGTTGGCGGCGTTATAGCAACCTACCTGGTTTTTCTCCTGACTCGCTCGCGCGAAGATGGGCGCGCATCAATCGTCATGTTGTTGCTGACCGGGTTGGCCGTGAATGCTCTTTTCATGAGCGCGATAGGATTTTTGTCTTACATTGCGCGCGATCCGCAAGCGCGGTCAATTACGTTCTGGAGTCTGGGCACTTTGTCAGGCGCGAGTTGGAAAGCGGTAGAGGTGGTCGAGGAACTTAGTTGCTCAGAGCGAACGAATGAAATAGAAAGGGCAACATCAAATGCAACTCAGCGCACGGAACCAGCTTAACGGTACAGTCAAGAGAGTTGAGCACGGCGCGGTCAATTCTGAAGTTATAATCGAGCTAGCCGCTGGAATCGAAGTGGTCTCGATTATTACCAAGCAGTCTGCTGAACAGTTAGACGAATCAGGGCAGATCGGTCTTCGCTGTTATCAAAGCAAGCGATGTAATGATCGCTACAGAATAGACCAGAAACTCGATGGAAGAGTTAACGGATGAACTCGCGTACTTGAGTTATGTCTTGAATCGCGCCGCGCGTATTTTACATGAAGTAGCTCATCCGTTAAGCTAGATTGGCTCGACTTAATTAATTAGTTCGGCTGAAAGCGAGTAATACATGGAAAAACGTTCTACACCACGAGTAGTGTCGGCTTTGGCGGCACGAACACAATTTGGCCAGATCATGAGACGAGCGAAGAAGGGCCGTGAACGCTTCATCGTTGATCGACGTGGCGAGCCGCAAGTCGTCATCATGGGAATCGAAGACTTCCTTCGTAACGTCGCGCCAGAACCTGGAGTCCTCGCCGCTATCCGGGCCGCTAGCAAACAAGCCGGGACTGACAAGATATCGATGCGCGAGATTGACGAAGAGATTTCAGCTTACCGTCGAGAGAGAAGTCTGTAAATGCCACTCCTCAAAGTTGTGCTGGACACAAATATTGTTGTCTCAGCGCACTTGCAAGGCGCGGGCTTCCCGGCTTTTGTTTTAGATCTAGCTCTCGCGTCGAAGATCAAATTCTACGTTACGGCAGAAATTTTGGAGGAGTACGAAGCAATCCTGCGTCGACCACGCTTCGGGATCGACCCCAAGAAGGTTACTCAATCGATCCGACTCATCAAACGGAAAGCAAAGCGCGTGAAACCGACTCGCACGCTTTCGGTATCAGTCGATCCAGATGACAACAGCCTTATCGAATGCGCGGAAACTGCTCAAGCCGACTATCTCGTGACTGGAAATCGACGGCACTATCCGTTGAAGTATAAGAAAACGAAAGTTGTGAGTGCGAGACAATTGATTGAGATCATTACACCGGAACTCAAACGGTAAGGCGCGCTTCGGGACAAGTTTTCTCACGGAAATTAGTTGCGGACAAAATTAAACCCAGCCCCACTAGGAGGCTGGGGCCAGCAGTTTGGGCTTACGCGCAACCTAACTGGGATGATCTGTGGTTGATGTTGAGGTCATAACGGAGCGTTGTCAAGGCATCGTCGGTTGAGTCAAGAGACTCCTCGAATCGCTTGACAGGAGGTCTTGGAGACGGCTTGCGATGCGAACAGACATCAGGCCAAAAACTAATTACATCAATCGCCACCCAAACTCCGTAAGGTGCAGATTTGCCCCGGTGTTTATATGGGCTCGAAGGGCACAAGCGTACGGACTAAAACTCCGTAGAGCGCGAAAACAGGATGATGTAAAGATGATGTAATCATGTAGTGATACCTAACCTGACCAGGCAAAACTTTGACGGCTGCCAGGTCGGTAAATATTGGTTTATTTGATTTCGTGAGATGTGGTCTTGAGCATTTGCGGCGATTTTAAGTCCGTAGCGTCTGCCATTCCGCCACCCCGGCGTCCGTGAAAAGATAACACAAGCAGTCAGCAGTAAGCAGTGAGCAGTGGGCAGTGAGCAGTGAGCGGTGGGCAGTGGGCAGTGGGCAGTGGGCAATGAGATAAGAGTCGTCAGAACTGAGCATGCCGATCCTAAACCAGCCATGCTATTCGGGAAAGATGTCTCCGAAGCAAACAAGACTCATTTCTTCGGTTACAAGCTAAATGATAGAATGCGAACGTCTCTCCAAGTATTCGGCGCACGAAACGAAACAGATGACCGAAGAGCAGGAAGTTTTCCTCAAGCATATTCAGAAACAAGGTCTAAAGCGCACGGCGCAGCGCGATTTGATTCTTGAGGTTTTCCTGCGGACTGAGGGCCATGTCTCGGGCGAAGATCTCTACCAATTGGTACATGAACAGGATCCAAGCGTCGGCCAGACAACGGTCTATCGCACCCTGAGACTGCTGACTGACGCCGGCCTTGCCCGCGAAGTCCGATTCGGCGATGGGCGCGCCCACTATGAACACAATTACAAGCACCAGCATCACGACCACATGATTTGCTCGGAATGCGGAAAAATCATCGAATTCTATTCGCCCCAATTGGAAGCCATCCAGGATGCAATGGCCGCAAAGCACAAATTTGAATTGACTTCGCATCTGTTGCGAATGATCGGAATTTGCGCAGATTGTCGCGGCCAGACAAACGACCGAAACCGGAAGGCCACTGCGACTAAAAATCATAAGCAATCAGTTCTTCGCGTGGCCGCGCGCGGATCACACCAGTGAGGGGAAACGCCATGAATGTCGAGAATAAGTCGGAAGATAAGGCGCGGAAGGTACGCAACGAATTCAAAGAGCTGCCCATCGAAGGTAAAATTGCGACCCTTATTGAACTGGAAATGATCACAATGGCAGAAGGCCTGGAGACGATCGCCGAACGTTCGATTTCTTTCGGCAAAAGGATTTTCGACACCATTCTGACGGAAAACGGCAGCGAAAAAGAAAACCGGAAATCCCGCTGACCGTCAGGAGACAACAGAAGATCTGCCGATTGCCCTCCGATAGCCCGACGCCAGCCAACATGACCACTGATCGCATTGATGTGCCCGAATTCTTCGGGAATTTGTCTCGACTGTTAATTCTCGGAGTCGTGCTGAGCTTTTCGTTCGTACTGCTGGGCTGTCCCAGTGGCGCTAACAAGTCGGTCAATGAAAATTCACCCGCCACGACGTCAACAGGTTCGCCTGCTAAGTCTTCCGATTTCGATGGTGATCGCGCGTTTGAGCACGTGCGGAAGCAGGTCGAGTTCGGGCCCCGGCCGCCGGGTTCGCCGGAGCTGGAGAAAACGCGCGACTACATCATCGAGCAATTGAAGTCCTATGGTTTGGGAGTCGTGACTGATGAGTTTCATGCAACGACTCCGGTCGGCGATCGCAAGATAGTCAATCTCACGGCTGAAATGCCCGGCGAATCAAACGACGTAGTCATCATCTCAAGTCACTACGACACGAAGCTTGTGAAGCAATTCAAATTTGTCGGTGCGAATGACGGCGGAGCCTCGACCGGCGAGCTCCTGGAAGTCGCACGCGTGATGGCCACGAACAAACAGAAGCCAAAACTCACTTATTGGTTCGTTTTCTTCGACGGTGAAGAGGCGTTCTGTTTTGATTGGGACGAATGTCATAACCCAAATCCCGCCGACCCAAATAGTCCGCTTCCTGACAATACTTACGGAAGTCGTCACTATGTAGCTGAGCTAATTAAGAAGAACGAATTGAAGCGCGTACGGGCGATGATTCTGTTTGACCTGATGGGCTATAAGGATTTGCGGCTCGGCCGTGATGAGATGAGTACAACCTGGCTTTTGGACAGCGTCTGGCAGACTGCAAAGCAGCTCGGCTATGGCAAGCAGTTTGTCGATGCACGTGAAGCTGTCGGCGACGACGACCACGCGCCGTTTTTGCGCGCCGGGATTGATGCGCTGGATATCATTCAGCTCACCAGCTATCCATATTGGCACACAAAGGATGACACGCTCGATAAAGTCTCCGCGAAGAGCCTGAAGATCGTTGGCGACACCGTGCTGCTAAGTTTGCCGCAAATTGAAGAGCGATTACAGAACCGCTCGAGGTAGCGAGCGGGTGATAAGAGTCTGATTGCCGTAGGCGCGAAATATTTATCGTTCCGGACTAGGTCTAATCAAGCTCTGTTAGGAGCGACATATGACGCCTCTAACGGGGCTTTTGATCTTGCGAGGCCGCGCGAACCATAAATATTTCATTCCTATGGAACCATTTCTGGGCCACCCTTTTACTTTCTTGCGCAATGACCGATCCAAAACACATTGCAGTAATCCCAGGTGACGGCATCGGGCCGGAAGTAATCGGCGAAGCGCTCCGCGTTCTCGAGCGCGTGCGCGAAACGCATGGCCTTAGTTTGGCTTTCAGTCACTTCGATTGGGGCGCAGAAAAGTTTCTAAACGAAGGTGTCGGCCTGCCGGAGGGTGCGCTGGAAATGCTTACCCGGGATTTCGATGCGATTCTCGGCGGCGCATTCGGCGATCCGCGCATACCTTCTAACAAACATGCAGAGGATATTCTGCTCGGGATGCGCCGCGGTCTTGATCTCTATATCAATCTACGACCGATTAAGCTGCTTCACGAACGACTAACGCCTTTGCGCAATCGTAAGCCTGGAGAAATCGATTTCATTGTGTTTCGCGAAAATACTGAAGGCGCGTATTGCGGTGGTGGCGGTTTCATGAAGAGAGGAACGGCGGACGAGATCGCTACCCAGGAAGATCTGAGTACGCGACAAGGCGTGGAGCGAATCATCATGGCAGCGTTTGAACATGCTAGCGAGCATGGCCGAAAACGCGTGACGATGGCTGATAAATCAACTGTGCAGCGCTTTGGCGGAGACTTGTGGCAGCGTGTGTTCAAGGAAGTCTCAGCGCGATATCCGGAGATCGAGGCAAACCACCAATACATTGACGCGATGGCGATGTTCATGGTCCTCGATCCGTCGCAATACGAGGTTATCGTCACGAACAATTTGTTTGGCGACATCCTGACGGATCTGGGCGCGGCGTTGCAGGGCGGTCTTGGTCTGGCAGCTTCAGGGAACATTCATCCCGGCCGCGTTTCTCTGTTCGAGCCGGTTCATGGGAGCGCTCCGCCGCTGGCGGGAAAAAACCTTGCAAATCCCATCGGCGCGATTCTGACTGCAGCGATGATGTTGGATTATCTAGGTCATAGAAAAGTAAGTGGCGCTATTGAAAATGCCGTCGAGAATGCTATCAATGCGGGCGAAACGACGCGAGATCTTGGCGGGACACTTTCAACCACTGAGGCTGGTACGGCGATTTGCAATCGAATCGAATGATCATCCGACAAACTTCAGTTTGTCGATATTTTTCGCAACATGCCCCGTTGCTTTCCAGGCCGCACCATAAGTAGCTAGATCGACAAACTGAAGTTTGTCGGACATAAGATGCTCTCCGCTGAAATTATTGCTATCGGTTCTGAACTGCTTGCTCCGGATCGCACTGATACCAACAGTCTCTGGCTCACCGACAAACTCAATCGCATCGGCATTGATGTCAAGCTCAAGACGATAGTCGGTGATGATGACGCTCGTCTGGAAGAACTGATTAAAGACGCAGTCAAACGGTCGCGGGTAGTGATCACGACCGGCGGACTTGGGCCGACAGAGGATGACATCACGCGTAAAGTCGTGGCGCGCGCCCTTGGCCGTCGCCTGGCGTTGGACGAAGGCCTGCTTGCCGAGATTCGAACACGGTTTCAAACTTTCGGCATGACAATGCCGGAAAGAAATTCGCGACAAGCGATGGTGATCGATGGCTCGGAAGTGCTGCCTAATCCAAATGGCACTGCGCCGGGACTTTATCTCGAACAAGGCGAGTGTGCCGTGGCGCTTTTGCCGGGGCCGCCGCGTGAAATGCAGCCGATGTTCGAGAATCACGTGCAGGCGCGACTGGAAAGGTTAGCGGGCGATCTGCGTTTTGCGCGGCGTATCTTGCGAGTGGCAGGAATGGGTGAGTCGGCGGTCGATGAAAAGATCGCACCGATCTATATGCAATATGAGAATCCGCAGACCACGATTCTTTTCAATAGCAGCGAAATCGAAATTCATCTTCGCGCTCATGGACGAACGGAAGCGGAAGCTGAGGACCTTCTTGATAATCTCTCGCTGAAGCTCGAGAAAGTACTTGGCAATGCGGTCTTTTCATTTCGCGGAGAGATGATGGAAGAAGTCATCGGCCGGCGGCTGACGATTACCGGATTCACGCTCTCGGTGGCCGAGAGCTGCACGGGCGGCTTGATCGCCGAGCGACTGACGAATGTACCTGGATCATCCACCTATTTCATCGAAGGTGTCGTTACGTATTCAAACGAATCAAAGACACGCCTGCTTGGCGTCGATAAGAAATTGATTCGCGAACACGGCGCGGTAAGCAAGGAAGTGGCACGCGACATGGCGCGCGGCGTTCGTCACCGGGCAAAGACTGATTTCGGATTGGCGGTCGCCGGCATCGCCGGCCCGGGCGGGGGCACGGAAGAAAAGCCCGTCGGATTGGTCTACGTCGCGCTCGCCGATGACGCGCACACGGAGCACAAGCGCTTAATGCTGCCCGGCGATCGCGAATTGATTCGCTGGCGCGCGTCGCAGGCGGCGCTGGATATGTTGCGAAGAAGATTGATTTAAGGAGCTGCGGGCTGGTTGACAGATACTACCGATCCAACCCGTTAACGGAAATTCAATTGCGCGACGAAACGGAGCCCTCCCTGACGGTCGGGCTACTGACCCGGTTGCTGTGCTCCCAACCCTCCGCGTTGCACTCGATAGAGCCAGAGGTTCGTGAATAGAAATTTTGTATGACTATTCATCACCGGTATGAAACCATCGTTGGGACTTCCGAGTTCCAAGTCAGGAAACAGCTTTGCTGGAGTCGAGTCTTGCTTGTTCATAAAAATCAGATACCCAACGTTGTTTTCTTTCAGAAAAGCCATAAACCCTTGCTGATCTCGTGGCGCGTCGGAAGAAGTTAAGAACTTGTCCGGCGGAATTCCGGAGAGCGCAATCACTGTTCCTTCGTCACAAAAGATGCGCGCATCCGAGTAAATTTGAAAATGGTCGCGAAGGTAATCAGCGACGGCACGCTGCGCGGAAATCTGATTCAGCAAACCTACTGACCCCACAAGTAGCACGCTCGCATCGAAAATACAAATTGCGATTACCGATATTAAAAACCGGCGTGCCCACGGTGGTTTTTGTTTTCTCAGCGCCAGTAAAGTCCAAGCCAAAATTGGAATGCCCAAACTGAAAAGAATCAGACCGTAGCGCGGAAAGATAATTGGTTGTGTACCGCTGAGATAAGCGACAATAATCAAGCCGAAGAAGGCAAAGAAGAAGATCAGCGCCGCCATCACATTCGAATCCCCTTCCATTATGTGAGCGCGTGCGATGTTCCACTGCGCATAGCGCCCTCCCTGACGGTCGGGCTTCTGCCCTGTAGATTTAGCGAGAGGCTTAATGACCAACCATCCAACAACGAAAGCCGCAATCAGCACAGCGATGTCAGTCGAGACAAGCAGAGTAACTCCATCACGAAGAATGTGCGCCAAAGAGAAACGAGCAAGCGTGGGATTCATGGTCAATAACCAGTCGTGATATTGCTGACGCGCCTGAAAACACGCGAGCCAGTTTCCGGTGGCTTTCCAGGAAATGTAGAACCAAAACAACGGCGGCATCAGAAGGATGACAAGGGCGACGAATGAAACTCGACGCTCGTTGAAAAACTGAATCGCCGGAATCAAGCCGATAAACATCCAGCTCTCCATTCGCGTCAGCCCTGCAAGTGCCGCAAGGATCGCAGCAATAATCCAATACCTTTTCAGAATAAAATAAAGGCTCGCCAGGACGAGGAAGGCATGCGGCACGTCTGTCATTGCTGAAGCTGAATAGAAGATATGAAGGGGATTTAAGGCGATAAGCGCAAACGAAAAAAGCGCCGCCATGCGATGTGCGGTCAACCGAAAAGCGATGCTGTAAACAAGCAGACAGGTTCCGACTCCGAAAACTGCCGAAACAATCTTGCCGACATAAAATCCGTTACCCACAAATACGTTGATTACTGCGCATAGGACCTGATAAAGGGGAAGCCAAAAGCCGAACAAATCTGTCAATGCGAAGGCTCCGGTCGACAGCCTGTTACTCATCGTGCCGATGTCACGAATGTAGATATAAGCATCGCCGAAAGCATTTGGAAGAAGGAATGCTCCGAGAATTCTCGGAATCGCGGCGACGAGAGTGAGTGTTAACCAGCGAGCGTGTTGATTTTTCTGGAAATTCACGGAACCAAGTGTCGGAGGATACCAGATTGAATTGGACCTCCGAAGTGATTAGTGGCGCCATTTGAAATCCTCTGCGCCCTCGGCGTCTCGGCGGTGAGTGTATTTCAACATCTACTCACCGCCAGGACGCAGAGGACGGGGAGACTGCAGAGAAAGCTGAAGTTAGGATACTACCCTGAAATGGGTGCGCTTGTTCCCGCTTGGCCCGGCTTGTTATAGTCAGATGTTTGCGTAGTAAGCACCTACGATGGCAATAGCGACGGACGAAAAAGTACTGGCTAGTAACCGCGCTGCGTTCCATAACTATCATGTCTCGACGAAGTACGAAGCCGGGGCGGCGTTGACCGGGACTGAGGTGAAGAGCGTGCTCGATGGCCGCATCCAATTGAAAGATTCGTACGTCACTGTTCAGGATGGCGAGGCATGGCTTCTGAATGCCCACATCTCGCCCTATTCGCACGGGAATCGCGCGAATCATGATCCGCTGCGCAACCGCAAATTGCTGCTGCATCGGCGTGAGATTGACCGACTGGACGCGGCCGCGTCGACCCAGGGCATGACGCTGGTTATCACCCGCGTCTATGTGAAAAACCGAAAAATCAAATTTGAAGTAGGAGTCGCCAAAGGCAAGAAGTTATACGACAAACGAGAAACAGAACTGCGGCGTATCGTCGATCGCGAGACCCGCGCCCAGTTGAAGCAGCGAAACCGATAATCAAAGCGAGGATAGGAATGGACGTAAAGGTAACCACCCAATCGTGCAAAAACATCGATGTGCAGGCGCTGGCCATACCTGTCTTCAAAGACGAAAAGCCAACGGAAGGGCTCTTGAAAATGCTGGATGAGGCCATGGGCGGTTTGATCTCTTCGGTGATTGCAAGCGAAGAGTTTGCCGCCAAAGAAGGCGAGACTGCTTACTTTCACCTTTCGGGCAAAGCCTTGAAGGCGCGCCGCCTGCTTTTGATTGGGTGCGGCGAACGCGATGAATATAAAGCGAGGCAAGTGGCGCAAATGGCAGGAACGGCGGCGCGTTTTCTGCGAAGCAAGAGCGCGAAAACGATCGCCGTGGTGCCCCGGGTGGAAGGCGACGCAGAAAGAGCAGCACAGACAGTCGTCGAAGGCGCGATCATGGGACTGTTCGAGCCCGATAAGTATCGGACCAGGGAAAAAGAGGAGCGCGAGCTGGAACGAATTGAAGTAGTGGTTGAAGGCGCGGACACGAAGCCGCTGCAGCGCGCGGTCGAACGTGGTCGGATCGTCGGTGAGTCTGTGAATTTTACTCGCGATCTCGCGAATGAGCCCGGCGGCTATATGACACCGACGATACTTGCCGAACGCGCGAAAGAAGTCGCGAAGAAATTCGGGCTTGCGGTCGATGTGCTCGATCAAAAGCGTATGGAAAAGCTTGGTATGGGCTCGCTGCTCGGTGTTTCGCGGGGATCTGATGAGCCTCCAAAGCTTATCGTCTTGAAATACGAACCGGCGAAAGCCAACAAACAAGCGAAGGGCGAATTGTTGGCACTGGTGGGAAAGGGAATTACTTTCGACTCCGGAGGAATCTCGCTGAAACCGGGTGAGAACATGGAGCTGATGAAATACGACATGACGGGAGCCGCCACGGTAATCGGATGTATGCGCGCGATTGCTCAATTGAAGCCCGCCATTCCTGTTCTTGGCCTGGCACCGTGTTCTGAAAACCTGCCTTCAGGAAAAGCAACGAAGCCAGGTGACGTTCTGAGAGCCATGACTGGCAAGACAATCGAAGTGATTAATACTGATGCCGAAGGCCGTCTGGTTCTCGCGGATGCAATTGCTTATGCGAAAAAACTTGGCGCCACGCGGATCATTGACATGGCAACCTTGACTGGCGCTGTTTCGATCGCTCTGGGCGACGTCAATACCGCCATTCTCGGCACCGACCAAATCTTGATCGAGGGGGTAATCGCTGCGGGAAGGGAAGTCGGCGAGCGGTTTTGGCAGTTGCCGCTGGACAAGGAATATTCAAATCAGATCAAGTCAGACATTGCCGACATCAAGAACGTAGGCGGAAAAAAAGCGGGCACCATTACGGCAGCGGCATTCTTAAAGGAATTTGCGGACGAGACATCATGGGCTCACCTGGACATCGCCGGCACGGCGTGGGGAGACCCGGCGACGCCCTATCGCGCGAAGGGTCCCACCGGCATCGCCGTGCGAACGCTGATTGAATTTGTCGAGCGATCAGCCCGCCAAACCTCGAGCTGAAACGCTCGCACGTCCTATTGCTGAAGTGCTAAAATTGCCTGGGAATTAACCAGCGAAGCCGTCGTCGGCCCCGCGATCGTCGGTTTCCGAAGCAGCGCCCTCTGGAATGACTGACTACTATCACGTTTTGGGCATTGAGCGGTCAGCCACCGCGACTGAGATCAAATCTGCCTATCGAAAGCTGGCGCGGAAGCGGCATCCCGATGTAAATCGAGGTTCCGAAAAAGCAGCTCGAGAGTTCGCTCTTCTATCGCTCGCCTACCATACACTAATCGATCCCCAGGAGCGTGCCTTTCACGATCAGCAGCTCAACAAAGGCACGCGCGCGCCTTCGATTCTTGAATCGACTAATCCGCATGCTCAACGGGCGCGCAACATCGCGGCGCAAGCACGCTGGGACCGCGTAGTCAATCAGATTCTGGAAAATGATCGGCGTGAGAATCTGGAGCGACAACGAGCCGTCTTCACGACCGTATCTCTTTTTCTTTCGACGTTCTTCGTAGCCATGATTAAGCCGCCACTTTGGCAATCGTTCGGTCTGGCAGGCCGAGCAATCCTGGTTACCCTTTTCATGACTGGCGTCTGGCACTTATTCCGTAGACTGCAAGAATACTTCAGGCATTACACCTATAAGCCTGACGATGTCCATTACTCGATTACCGAAGAAAAGACCGCGCCCGCGCAGCCGTTCACCCGATTCTCCGCATATGCTTTCCTGGTTGGTGGTTACGTCCTTAGCTTAGGCATCGGCCTTTTCATTGGGTGGCACGCCCAAGATTTCTTTGCCGATCTGACTTTGCTGTTTCGCCACCACGTGCCCTCAGCAGCGGACGGAACCTTTTCGCCCGCGGCTCTGATCGTTTCTGACCTGGTATTCTATCCGCCGATTGCCGTCTTGATTATCGATACGATGCACACCGTTGCGTCCCGCATCGACGCCGGCTAAAGTTTAGATAATGCGCGCTGTCATAATTCTTTTTGTTATCGTCTTGGCTTCTGCTTTCTGCGCAATGCGTGAAGTAAGTCTCGCAAGTTCGCTAGCTGGACAGGGAGCGGATCGGCTCACGCCCCTTCAGCGCGAAATCGAAAAACAGAGCCAACGATTGAGTTCACTGGAGCCTGAAGATCGCCGGGATGCGCTGATCAGGCTCGGCAATCTACATAGGCAAGACGCCTCGCGCGCTGCAGCGGCGGCACTAAATGATGTTGTGCCGAGCGTTCGAGTATCAGCGGCGCACGCGATTGTCTCGCTACCATCTGACGAAGCCGCTAGGCTTTTGATCCCGTTATTGCAGGACAGGTTCGAATTCGTTCGGCGCGAAGGGGCTTACGCATTAGGTGAAACACGCAGTCGTTCGGCGGTAGGCTCGCTGGCGAATCTATTGCTTAGCGACAAAGAGGCCGCCGTTCGTGGCGCTGCGGCGATGGCGCTTGGCCAGATCGCCGACGAATCGGCCGTGCCGGCGCTCTCGCAAGTCCTTCCGGGCACGCAATCAACTTCGAAAAAGAAAAAAGCTAAAACTTCTCCGGATGAATTTGTGATGCGCGCCGCCGCGAGGTCACTCGGTCAAATTCGCAGCCGCGCGGCAGTTGAGGTCTTGATCGCGACACTTTCCAATCAAGAAAACCCCACCGATGTGCGACGGGAAGCAGCGATGGCACTTGGAGTCATCGGCGATCCATCGGCCATGCCAGCACTACGTGCGGCCTTCGCCTCCGACGATCCGTATCTATCTGACGCGGCGCGCGCGGCGCTGCGCAAGGTCGCGAGTTCAAAAAACTGAAAGCGCCGGGATTTTACCCGGCGCTCCCAGTGAATTTCTTGTCCAGAAAAAAAGACCAAGGTCTCAGTAAATTAGCTCTCAGTCTTCTCGCCTCGTCCCTGTCCCTTTCGCGCAGCTTTACTTTCCTTCACCTGTGGGATTGGTAAACCGACGCTGCCTGACCGCGCCGCCAGGGGCTCTTCTTCAGGGATTGCCGCGGTAATTTCATGAATTAACGCGCCGCCCGACCTCTTGGAAAACGTCAGCCTACCGGCAATGTCGCTTAGTCCGACTTGTACCAGGTCGCCCAAACCGATCTGGCTGGTCGCAACCAGATTCGATAGCGGATAGACGAGAAAACGCTCAATGGCGCGTTTCAGATGGCGCGCCCCGTACTTGTAATCAATGCCTTCCTGCAACAACATGTCTTTTGCCGCATCCGAACACTGAAATACAAACTTAGTGCCGGCGGACATCATGATTCGATCCTGCACTGCCTGCAGCTCAAGATCGAGAATTGCGCGCAGGTGATGCTCTTTCAAGGATCGAAACACCACGACTTTATCAATTCGATTCATGAACTCCGGCGAGAACTTGCGCCGCGCGGCTTCTACCGCGGTGCGATAGATTTTCTGATCGACCTCGCTGTCGTGAGGGTTCTTAACGCCTTTGCCGGGGGCGAAGCCGATGCCACCTGTAATCAATTCAGCCATCTCGCGAGCACCGAGGTTCGAAGTCATAATCACCATGCACTTCGAGAAATCCACGCGGCGATTATCGCCGAGTGTCAAAGTCGCTTTATCCAGGATGCCGAGCAGAAGTTGCCACAATGCATCCGACGCCTTTTCGATCTCGTCAAACAACACGAGGGTCAGCTTAAGCTCCTCGTTGTGCATGCGATCGAGATTCTCCTGGGTAAGCATCGGAGAAGTCTCGCGATGGCCGAGGTATCCCGGCGGCGAACCGATGAGCTTGGCAATCTCGTGCGAATGTTGAAATTCGGCGCAGTCGATTTTGACAATGCCATTTGAATCCGCGAAAAGAACTTCGGCAGCCGCTTCTATGACTCGAGTCTTTCCTGAGCCAGTGGGGCCCAAAAAGAGCATCGTGCCGATTGGCCGGTTGGGCGGATTCATGCCGGCGAGAAAAATCTGGTACAAACCGCTCATGCGGCGTACCGCCCGCTCCTGACCCACGATTCGCGCTCCTAAGCGCTCTTCAAAATCCTGCGCTCGGGGACTTTTCTGATCCGGGTCAAGAAAAACTGCCTCATCAATTTGTTTTTCCGACGCTTTCATCACTCCACTTTTTAGTTCCGCAATCACGGTTGTTTTTCCTTGCTGCGACGATTCGGCTTACGCCTTTCGCGGCTGCTGGATCCTCCCGACATCTCTCATGCAAAGAACGATCCGCTGCGACAATTGATGCGCGGCGACGTTTTTGAGTTTGCTTCGCGAAAAAATCCCGGTTAACCGCGGCATCGAAACACGCATATGCTATATATACGACTCTGGAAAAATTGTCACCCAAAATATTCGGGTGCCAGCCGAAAGTGCTCATCAAAACTGCGCCGTCAAACTCGCGTCACCTGACATTTCACGGCACAAAACGACTGACATTTCGTGTTCGTAACTTGCAAGTTTGCAGAAACTTCTGAGGGAGTACACCGAAAGGGATTGCGGTTAGCGGGAAACGTCGGATTATAAGAGCGACACGTTTCGGTATGCCGCTTAGTCGTAATACTCCAGTCCGAGATGCGTGATCAAATCCTCTCCGCGCAGGTGGCGAAGCGTATTTTTAAGCTTCATTAATTGGATGAAAATATCGTGTTCCGGATAAAGACCGGGTGCGGTCATCGGTGACTTGAAATAAAACGAAAGCCACTCCTGAACCCCCTTCATGCCGGTTCGTTGCGCCAAATCGAGGAACAGCGCGAGGTCCAGAACGATCGGCGCGGCCAAGATCGAGTCGCGGCAGAGAAAATCGATCTTGATCTGCATCGGATAGCCAAGCCAACCAAAGATGTCGATATTGTCCCACCCTTCCTTGTTGTCGCCGCGCGGCGGGTAATAGTTAATGCGAACGACATGGGAAAAACCCTTGTAGAGCTGGGGATATACTTCGGGCTGCAGAATGTATTCGAGCACGGAGAGTTTGGATTCCTCTTTGGTTTTGAACGATTCAGGATCATCCAATACTTCGCCATCACGATTGCCCAGGATGTTGGTCGAATACCAGCCGTGCAATCCCAACATCCGTGACTTCAGCCCGGGCGCCAGGATCGTCTTCATGAGCGTCTGTCCGGTCTTGAAATCTTTGCCACAGACCGGGACGGCATTTCGATTCGCAAGCTCCATTAATGCCGGAACATCTACGGTCAGATTGGGAGCGCCATTAGCGAACGGAACGCCAGATTTGAGTGCGGCGTAAGCGTAGATCATAGATGGCGCAATCGCACGGTGATTGTCACGCATCGCCTGTTCAAAAGATTTAAGCGTCTTATGAACGGCATGCGGCTCCATGAATACCTCGGTTGAAGCCGCCCAAATCATTACCAGCCGATCGCACCTATTCTTTCGCTTGAACTCAGTAATATCGTCCATCAACTTATTGGCCAGCTCGAGCTTGTCTTTGCCTGTCTTTACATTACTGCCGTTCAAGCGCTTGACGTATGATTGATCAAAGACGGCCTTCATTGGCTTGATCTTCTGCAAAGGCTTACGCAATTTAGCCAACAATTCCTTTTCCAGAACGCCGGCGTGCATTGCGGCTTCGTAAGCTGAATCAGGAAAAATATCCCAGGCGCCAAATACAAGATCTTCGAGACCGGCAAGCGGCACAAGGTCCTTAATTGCCGGCACACGATTGTCTGTCCGTTTGCCGAGCCGGATTGTGCCCATCTGCGTCAGGCTGCCGACCGGCTCGGCCAATCCTTCCTTGATGGCCTCGACTCCGGCGATGAATGTCGTGCTTACCGCTCCGAGACCGGCCAGCAGCACACCCAACTTACCTTTCGGTGGCGCAATCTTAGCGCCTTTCTTGACCGGCATTACCTTTCAGTTACCTCCGTCACAAAACATGAGTTGGCAAGACCGACGATGATACATGAGACGTGAATGATTCGCACGTTGAGACTCAGCGCGCCCGAGGGTTTTGCTTCAGCCAACTTGCGCGGCTCTGAGCTTGGCCGGATTATTCGTGATGAGCGCGTGGATTCCCCAACTTCTCGCCCGTCGCACCCATTTTGGATCGCGAACCGTCCACACTGCCGAGCGCAAATCTTTTTCAGCTGCCAGTTCGACCATCCGATGAGAGGCGAGAACGCGATGTAAAAGGATTTCGTCAGCACCGCTGTCGCTTGCGGCTGCGACCATCTGCCGTTTGCGAATCATGGTAGCGGCGTTGCGACTTGGGCGCAAACAGGGCACCAGTGCGAAGAGACGAATCAAGATGCCTGATTAAGGCAATGACCCTAAGATCGAAACTAACAACTATGACCTGCTGTCGAAGGTCATGATCCTTAATAAGCTGAGCCGTGGATCGGGCCAAATCACTGGAGCTGCTCGCCTGCGCCTGAGATTTCATTTCGACGTAGATTCGAGCGCGGCTGACTTCGGGTCGTATGGAATTGCTAAAGAAGGAGAAAACCTGATCCAGCGTGGGCACAACCTCGAGGGCATATTCTTGCCGCGCCAGCCGCGGCTTAGCGCGATTGAACCAACTACCAACATCTATATGGGATAGCTCTCTCGAACTCATCTGTGCGATGAAGCCTTTTGAAAGCGCGGTGCGTCGCAATGTGGCATCATGGATCACTACCGAAACGCCGTCTCGGGTCAGGCGTACGTCCAGCTCGACTCCATCCGCACCGTCGTGCATGGCTCGCCCAAAAGCCGCGAGAGTATTCTCAGGCGCCAGGGCCGACGCGCCGCGATGACCGATGATTAAGGGTATGTTATGCGAAGTTGACTGTGCAGAGTCTTGCGACAATGTAGAGTGTTTAGGGAAGAGTGGGCTTTCTATCGTGCTTCGCGGTAACTAATACGTTTCAGTTTGATGACAAACGTCCCCATCTCAACTTTTAGTTCAGCCTTGACCGGAAGATGCCGGCTGTCTTCCGTTAGCCAGATTGAAAGCGTTCCGCGCCTTCGTATGAGTCCATTCTCGCCAAACAAAGATGGCTCGACTCGGACCGCGCTGATACGTCCCAGGACGGTATTGATTTGTTTTCGCTCCCGGACGGCCACTGAAAATCGAAATACGCGACCGGAGTCGCTTAGCGGAATGTCGATGGTTTTTCCGACTTCCAGCGGTAAAGTTCGCAGGAAGTAAATCACTGTCAGGACGTCCTGAATTGGTTCCACGAACTCAACCGACGTAGTTTGTGCGGGCTGTGTTTGATTTGAATCACGGACCGTCCAGCTAACTCTGCGCGCTTGATGGTCGAATACCGCCTGGCTCATCCACGCGCGCTTTCCCTGTTCTTCGAGTTTCTTCGTTTGCAAGACCGTGAAAGGATTTGCGTCAACTAACGATTCGACATGCTCATGAAAGTGGTAACCGACCAACTTTGGAAGCAAGCCTTTCGTCGCGACGTCGCCAACCAGGTGAACTACGACCTCATTACCCGACAAATCCCTGGAGGGCACCCGCTCCATATCTGCCCTGAATCGGAAATCGGCAACGTCAACACCGCGCAGTAGGGCGCGGCTAAACACAGCTTGATAGATAAGCTCTTCGCCATGCGAAAACGGTAGAGGTTTGCTCGGCGGAGCCTGCCCCCGCGCGCCGATGAACGCCGCCAAGAACAGCAATACTGCCAAGCCGATTCGCCCGGCTGGCATGAAATATTTCCGCGATCGATCCATTACCAACAATTGCGCGATAGCTATCTAAAGTATAGAGCCTTTAAGGCAAGTAACGCCCACGCGAGCGCTAATCCGAGAGCCGCGCGATACTCGCGATAACGCCGGTAAAGGCTTGCGTCAAATCTTGACGTTGCCGCCCGGTCGTTGCAATAAGATGACAACCGAGGAAAGAACATTGGAACGTTCGACGCATACTGCCGGTACCCTTCGCCAAATAAACCAGTCAGCGTCTGGGATTCGACGCGCATGACCGGGACATAGATGCCCAGAAACAGTGCAGCAAAGACTAATCCTAAAATCCATCTGCCGGCAGCAATCGTAAATCCAAGACCAATCAGAAAGGTTCCCAGGTAGAGAGGATTGCGAGTGTGGGCATACGGTCCCGACACGGCGAGCACATCGTTCTTTCGTAAGTATCCGCTCGCCCATGCACGCAGCGCTAAACCAGGCAAAGCGACTGCGGCTCCGATTATCAGTGTCAAGGGTCGTGGGCGGGCTAAAACGAAAAAAAGCGCCGCGCATGCGAAACCGAGTGGCACGCGCCAGCGCTGCATCCATGTTCCGCCTCTAGCCAATAGTCACAAATTCGCAGTCGTCTTCTTCCGACGGTCGGTCGATCTCTTGACCGTCGAAGTTAGTAGTAAAGGGGAAATGAGCGCGCGGTTTGTTGAGAATTCGCGGGAATTACAAAGGCCCCAAGCACGTAGCAGACGTAACTGCTGGCGCGGTGCCCGCAGCGTCTCCCCAGACATCAGCCCGTGCTTCAGGGCCTTTGTGTCGACTTCGATGACGCGATGCAAAATCGGGTTGTCCCTCCTGAATGACTAGTTCAAGGCACTTTTTCCCCGCTTCATAACCTATCGGCGGCTTTTGCGATCAGCTCCGAAGACGAATGGTCTTTAGGATCGCCGACGATCGCCACTCGTCCGCCATATGAGCGAACGACTTCGCGCTCAGGCACGGTATCTTCCGTGTAGTCGGTGCCTTTTGCATGAATGTCCGGTTCCAGCGCCAGCAGAAGTTCCGCGACGGTCGGCTCGTCAAAAATCGTGACCAAATCGACAACTTCAAGGGAAGCTACTAGCTCGGCCCGTTCACCTTCAGACATCAGCGGTCGACCCTCGCCCTTCTGACGTCGTACTTGCTTGTCGGAATTGATGGCCACCACCAGCAGGTCGCCGAGCGCTTTGGCGCCGCTCAGGTAGCGGATATGACCAAGATGCAAGACATCAAAGCAGCCGTTAGCAAAGACGACACGCTTACCCGCTTGTTTTGCTGTTTTGATCTCTCTTTCCAGCCGCGACCGATCCAGGATTGGCGACGATAACGACTTGTGCTGGTTATCACTCGTCACTCTTGTTCTACCTGCGCAATCGACGAGAGCAGTTCGTTGGCGGTGACTGTGGCCGTGCCGCGCTTCATAACAACCAATCCACCGGCAAGGTTCGCCAGCCGTGCTGCATCCGCGAATGAGGAGCCCGACGCGAGGGCCAACGTGTACGTCGCAATAACGGTATCGCCAGCTCCGGTCACGTCAACCGGCTGATGTGAACCTACGGCATCTATGTGCAGCGGCGCAGTCCCGCTTTGGACCAGCATCATGCCATGTCCGCCGCGGGTAACTAAAAGTGCCTGATAACCAAGTTGGCGACGGAGTTCTTCTGCCGCTGACTCCAGCGCTGAAGTGTCGCGTGGTTCCCGATGCAGCATTTGAGCCACTTCGTCTTCATTGGGTGTTGCGGAAGTGAAACCGCTAAAACTTGAAAGGCGGAAACGCGAATCAACAACCACCGGAACCCGAGCGCCTTGGGTAGATTGCTTCAACAGCTCGCTGATTTCGGGTTCGGCCGCGCCATAGTTGTAATCTGAAATGATCACCGCGTCGCTGTCGGTCATCTGTTTTTTGATAGAAAGCCCCAGCTTATCACGGAGATTTATATCCAATCCCGGTTGACTGTCATAGTCGATGCGAATTACCTGCTGGCGAGTCGAATGAATTTGTCCGGCCAGTACCCGGACTTTTGTCGTAGTTTTCCGATCGCGCGCCACGGTGACGCCATCGCAATTCACACCCCCGGCGCGCAAACGCTCCAGTAAGGTCTGACCATGTTCGTCATCGCCTACTACTGAGATTAAGTTAACAGGTGCGCCGAGGGCTGCGAGGTTTGCCGCACAGTTCCCGGCTCCGCCCGGCGTCGTCTCCGTGTGCTCGTGCCGAAGGATAAAGACTGGAGCCTCGCGCGAGACGCGGCTGATTTCGCCATACAGGAACTGATCTGCAATGGCGTCGCCAATCACCAGGATTCGCTTTCGTGAAAACTCGCCGACAATATTCGCCAGATGCTTCATGCCGACACCTCGGAGTGTTGCCGCAACATGATGGCACTGGCACGCGCAAAAACTTCATCAGGCCAGATCGCGGTCATGCAACGATGATCGATTGGACAATCGCGCAACATGCACGGCGCGCAATCCGGCGGCTGGCGAATGACTTCGGCGGTCGATGCGAATGGCCGCGTCGTTAATGGATTTGTTGGGCCAAAAATTACCAGCGTGGGCGTTCCCACGGCCGAACCGACATGGGCCGAACCTGTGTCGTTGGTGATCAAAATATCGGCGACGCTGATGATTGACGCCGCTTCAGCAACGCTGGTTTTTCCGGTCAAGGCTATAGGAATGTTTCGAGCGCGCCGGCAGACCTCTTCCGAAACATCCATCTCGGCCGGTGATCCGATTAATGCAACCTGAGCTCCCGATTCAACAAATCTATCGGCCAACACCGCATATCGCTCAGCCGGCCAGCGTTTGGCGCGGCTGTTGATTGATCCGGGACAAAGCAGGACTAACGGCGCATCTCTCCGCACACCGTGCTTGCTCAAGAGCTCGACTGCCTGTCGCTGGCGTTCATTTGAGACTTCCAAAGCGAAACATGGATCGGCATTTTCAGTGGCTGATGGGTTGCAAACAAGCCGCTTAACTTCACGAACGATATTGAGATAGTAAAAGGTTTCGTGTCGTTCGTCCTTCCACTCGGGCAAGTGAATGGAGTGCGTTAACAAAGCGCCGCGCCGATCGGTTTGATAACCGACTCGGATTGGGATCCGCGCAAGGAAAGCGATTACGGCCGCCTCAAACGCATTTTGGAAAAGCACCGCGAGATCAAACTGCCTTTGTCGCCAATCGCGAATCTGGTTCCATGCCTCTGACAAGCCGCGGCGATCATAGATCAAAATATCATCAATAAAGTCGGCGCCTATGAAAATTTCGGCACTAGTGGACCGGGAAACGAGCGTCATACGCGCAGCCGGAAAGACGCGCCGAAGTTCGCGCAGAGCCGGCACGCTCATTACGGCGTCGCCGAGCCAGTTTGGAGCGCGCACAACCAAGCGGTTAATCGTATCGCTTTGTTCTTTCGATCCTCTCAATAACTTCGATAGCAAGATGCCCGCGTCCCGCAGGCAAGATCCCGGCCCTCCTTCACAACAGGCTCCGCAGGCCTTCTTCGATTCCGATCTGCGGTTGCCAACCCAGTTCGTTACGGATATGACCCAAATCAGAAATGTAATTCAAAGGGACCGGCGCAGGTAATGGCGCCCTTTCGTCAATCAGCGGACGGCATTGAATTAATTCTGCCACCTTATCAATTATCTCCCGCAGCGACAGAGCATTTACCCGACCACCGCCAAGATTATACAGGCCGCTTGTAACTGAAGAATCTATGAAGGCGCGACACGCGCGCGAGAAATCGTCGACGTGCAGGATATCACGCACGGGCGTGCCCTCAAGCGGCAAGCGAATCGGCCACCTCCGTTTAACTGACTCGACGTAATGCGTCACAAAGCCGTTCCCGTTTCCTTCTGACGGCCGCGCGTACACTGTTGACAGACGAAAGATGCACGAGCGGAAGTTTCGCTGAATGGCATAGTATTCAACGTATCTTTCCGCGATAAACTTCGACCATTCCAGGGCCGACTGTTTCTCATATTTAGTGCTGCAATGTTCCGGCACCTCAGCATAATCATCAGCGTGAGCCCCATAGACATCTTTCGTCGAAGCAAAGATAAATGTCGAGTTCGGCTTGATTTCTCGCAAGAGATTCGCTGTGCCTTCGACATTCGTGCGAAAACATTCCTCGGCGTCGGCGGGATCCTTGCTCAAGTGAGCCGCCAGATGAATAACGACGTCGTAATCGGCTACTCTCGCAGCATCCAATGCACTCAGCACATCCAATTGCGAGCGGCGTGAGAAATCATCGCCGTCAAAAAAGCGGCGCACGTGCGTACCGAGATAGCCGCTCCCGCCTGTGACTAAGAGTTTCAAGTTTCAAGTTGTAGCGCAAGTTGTTAACTTGCGAGTCCTCCAGCTCGTTCCATATACGACAATCGCAAGTTAGCAACTTGCGCTACCTTCCACGCGCTAATTCATTCAACTTCATGAGCGACTCTGCGCGGCCAATCGCGATTAAAATATCACCATTCTCAATCCGTGCGTCGCCCGCCGGATTGAACAAAACTTCACCGTTCTGGCGTCGGATACTGATAATTACGACGTCCAGTTCGGAGCGAAGGGGTGTCGCGCGCAGTTCACGTCCCACCAATGGTGATGGTGCGTTGACCTCAACCTGCTCGAAGCCCAGCCCGAGTTCATTTGCAGTGATCGAATCCATGAACTCGCTCACCGCCGGCTTCGCGAGCGCGATTGCCATTCGATGCCCTCCGATAATCGTGGGCGCCACGACGTGATTCGCTCCGGCGCGCAGCAGCTTTGCTTCCGCTTGTTCCTCCGCCGCGCGGGCAACGATGTGCAAGCGCGGATTCAGATCTCGGGCCGTCAGCACAACGTAGATATTGTCTGCGTCGTTAGGAAGACAAGCGGCAAGGCCACGCGCCTCTTCAACTTTCGCTTCGCGCAGGGTCTCTTCCAGGGTGGCATCGTTCACGAGAACGTTCAAACCACGCTGTGCGAACTCGGCTGCTCTTTGGGCATCTTTCTCTATGACTACAAAATTCGCGTCGAACCGCACAAGATCGCGCACCAGGTGCGAACCCACACGGCCTGAGCCGCAAATGATGAAATGATTGCGAAGTTTGCTCATTTTTCTCGAACGCCGCCGTTGGCCAAACGTGGCAATCAGTTCTGACTGGACGACTGATTGAACTATGGTCGAGACAACCAGCGCAACCCCGCCCGTGCCCATCAACATCACCAGCACTGCAAAGCCGCGCCCCGGCCCGCTGCGCGGCGTCTGATCGCCATAGCCGACCGTAGTCAGGGTCTGCACCGTGACATAGAAACTATCGGCGGCGGACCAGCCCTCGATCAAATGAAAGCCAACCGTGCCAAACGCGATCGCTGCCGCCAGCGCTATCAAGGCGTAGCGAATGCGAAAAGGAGTTCGCGGCCGAGAACGGAGAGGGGGCATCAGTTTAAGATAAGGATTTTTCTCTAGCCCAGGCGTTTAGAGCCTGTGTCAAAATTAGGAATGTATGATTGCCAAAGCCCATTTCTACCGCAGAGGTCGCAGAGTTTTTCGCAAAGGACGCAGAGGAAGACTGGCCTTTGCGTGCCTCTGCGAGTGCCTCAGCGTCCTCTGCGTTTAGGAAAGTACCTTCGTTAAGCTCATGTCCGAGTTTTGACATACGTTCTAAACGCTTGGGCTATGGAAAACAGCTTCGCCAATGCCTAGCGTTACGTCCTATGAATAATTCGACTTTCCAGTCCTTCGGCGCGGCGTTTATTTATTTACGCTTCCAGCGCACCCCGTCTTTGGTGTCTTCCAGAACGATTCCACGGTCCGCGAGTTGATCCCGAATCTCGTCGGCGCGATCAAACTCGCGGCGGCGGCGCGCTTCCTGGCGCTCGTCGATTAGTTTTTGAATTTCGTCATCCAGCATCTGCGGCTGCGGTCGTTGAAAGACATTCAGCACACTATCAAAACGATCAATCGCAGCGAGCACTTCGGCTTTGTCTTCTTCGCGCAACTCCCGGCGGGCAAGGACGGAGTTTAGTTCACGCGTCAGATTATGGATGGAAGCCAGCGCTACCGATGTATTGAGGTCGTCGTCCATGCCTTCTTCAAATTCCTTTAACGCTTGCGACGTTACCGCGTGGACGTGATCGCTTCGCCCCGGCTGACTCCTCGCTTCTTCCAGTCGTGCGCGAAAGTCACGCAAGCTTTCAACTGTCTTCTGGGCTCCGGCAAGAGCGTCAAAGGTGAAATTGAGTTGCTTCCGACAAGGGACGCTGAGCAGATAATAACGAATTGCCGCCGCCGAAAACCCTTTCGCTAGCAAATCGCGAAACGTGTAGTAATTTCCTTTGGTCTTCGACATCGTCTCGCCTTCGACTTTCAAATGTTCAAAGTGCAACCAATGGCGCACGAACGGTTTGCCGGTCGCGCCTTCGCTCTGCGCAATCTCGTTTTCATGGTGGGGAAATACCAGATCGATACCGCCGGCATGAAGGTCGAAGGTTTCGCCCAGATATCTCATAGACATCGCCGAACATTCGATATGCCAACCTGGACGACCGCGACCGATACTCGCGTCCCAGGCGGGCTCGTCTGATTTGCTCGGTGCTTTCCATAAAGCAAAGTCGCGCGCATCTTCTTTTTCATATTTGTCAGTGTCAATTCGTTCGCTTCCTCCGGCGATGTTACCGGCAAAATTAATCTTCGAGAGCTTGCCATACCCGGGAAACGATTTGATTCGATAATAGATCGATCCGTCTGAACGATAAGCATGACCGCGCTGCTCGAGCCGCTCGATCAATGAAACCATGTCGAGAATATGGCGCGTCGCGCGTGGAACAACCTCAGGGCGTTCGCAACCCAGGGCTTCAAAATCTTCCCAGAAAGCATCGATGTATTTTGCCGTGTACTCGTCAAGGCTCAAGCCGGCTTCCCGTGATTTAGCAATGATGCGGTCATCAACATCGGTGATATTCATCACGTGAGCGACCTTATAGCCTTTGAACTTGAGGTAACGGCGCAGAATATCAGTGGCGATCACGGAACGAAAGTTGCCGATGTGGCCGTAATCCCAAACGGTCGGACCGCAGTAATAGAACCTGACCTCGCCTTCGACCATTGGACGAAACTCTTCGAGCTGGCCGGACAGGGTGTTATGGATGCGGAGCATTGTTTGCGAGTCTAGGAAAGGACCAAGAGTGAGTCAAACCGAGCGTGAAAAATGCTCAAAGCCCCGCGGCTGCAGATCCCAGATAAGGCGTCCTTCGGCAATGCGAATCACGCCAGACTGATTTGTAATTTCTCCGATATGTGAAGCCTTGACACCATCGACGCGCTTTGGCAGGCGGGTGACGTCATCTGGTCGAACGGTAAACAATAATTCGAAATCTTCGCCGCCATGCAGCGCTAACGCCAGAGGATCGAGAGCGCGGCGGCCACACAGTTTGGTTACCTCCTTATCGATGGGAATCCGCTCAGATTGAAGCAGGGCGCCGACATTACTTTGTCGACATAAATGCCCGAGGTCAGACGACAACCCATCGCTGACGTCGATCATCGCGCTGGCAAGTCGCTCTTCACCGAGAACGATACCCCAACCAACGCGCGCGTCCGGAAACAGTTGTCGTAGCAGTAAAGCCTCGATTGTCCTCAACTCGGAAGTGTGTATTTCGGCAGCCTTTGAGCCCTCCCTGACGGTCGGGCTAGTGCCCCGGAGTTCCGAGCCCTCCCTGACGGTCGGGCTAGTGCCCCGTTTTGAGGGTGCGGGAAGGGAAGTTAAACCCTTTGGACCCATGCGCGCACCCATTTCGATCAATTTCAATCCAGCCGCGGCACCGCCCAGCCCGCCCGTCACAAAAATTTGATCGCCTGGTTGCGCAGTTGATCGCAAGACTGCTCGCCCGGAATTGACTTCGCCGCCGACGATCGAATCAATCACGGTCTTGTCCTTCGCTTCTGAAACGTCACCACCGCAAAGGACGACTCCATATCGATCCGCGAGCGCAAAGTATCCTTCAAAGAAAGATTCTTTGAAGTCGTCCGCCCATACTTCAGCGGGCATGCCAATCGAGACCAGTGACCAGAGTGGTCGCGCGCCCATCGCCGCGATGTCCGAGAGAGAAACCGCAAGAGCTTTATGGCCAAGTAAACTCGCAGGCGCCGTATCACGATAGAAGTCGACACCTTCAACCAACAAATCCGTGGTAACAACGAAGTCGCGGTTTCCTGCTTCGCTGATTACCGACGCGTCATCGCCTATTCCAGTGAGGATGCGTGGCGACTGATTTCGCGTTCTTGTTTGTTCGCGAAGACGACGGATGAAATCGAATTCGTTCATCTACTTAGTTCAGAGCCAACCTTCAGCTTGCCAATGTTAACAAGCTGAAGCTTGATGAACTCTACACCTAAAGATTGCGGCGCATCGATTCAAGGCCGCCTTCAATTGTTTCAATTGAAGTGGAAAAGGAAAAGCGGACGTGGCCTTCGCCGTCAGGACCAAAAACGACTCCTGGAACCGTGGCGACCCGTGCGCGATCGAGCAGTAGCTCAGCGGCTTTACGGCTATCGCTGCTAAGCCTGCTGATGTTTGGGAAAGCGTAAAACGCGCCTGCCGGCGGAGTGCAGGAGAATCCCAACTCATTAAGTCCCTTCAACAATAAATCGCGCCGCTGACGGTAAGCGGCGCGCGAAGTTTCCAGGAAGTCTGACGCGGTGGTAAATGCGGCTAGTGCGGCCCACTGCGTCGGTGTTGAGACGCCGTTCGACGAATAGAGTGTCGCTTTGCGCAAACCTGTCATCCACGGTTCGCCGGTGGCTGCATAACCAATGCGCCACCCTGTCATCGCGAATGATTTGGAAAGTGTAAAGGATGTGATTGTACGTTCAAGCATTCCCTCGAGCGATGCGATGGAAACGTGCTCGCCGTCATAAACAATATCTTCATATGCTTCATCAGCAATTACGATTAGGTCGCGATCGATTGCGAAACGTGCGACTTCCTCGGTTTCAGCGCGCGTGAAAACAACACCAGATGGATTTGTTGGCGTGTTGAAATAAATCGCGCGGGTTCGATCCGTTGCATATAGTGCGAGAGTTTCGCGAAAGCCATTTGCGCGGGCTTCGAGTGTTGGCACCAACACCAAACGACCTTGGCAGTGCGCGACAAGATCCTTAATCGGAGTCCAGTACGGAGAAAAGATCAAGACTTCATTGCCAGGATTCACGACGGACTGAAAAGCCCCAAACAGACCCTGCATACCGCCGTTTACTACGATGACGTTTTCTTCGCTCGCCGTGATCTGGTTGCGAACACGCAGTTTTTCCACGATTGCATGACGCAGCTCGGAAATTCCTGACGATGGCGCGTATCGTGTTTTGTTTTCGCGAAGCGCCCTAACGGCAGCGTCTTTTATGTAATCCGGGGTTGGTCGATACGGTTCGCCGCCCTCAAATTGGTATACGGTGGCGCCTTCGGCGCGCAACTGCATGACGCGATTGCGAACAGTGACAATGTCGGAAAATCCGACTTCATCAAGGCGCGCAGCAAGATGAAACGCCAACACTGATGCGCTCAAGTGTCTAACGAACCCCCAGGAGCTGGATGACTTGATCTGAGAACGCGCGATTATAGCGTGCAAAAATCAGCCCGTCTATTGCGGCAATCATGCCAGGCATACTGAACCTATCAGACCCAGGCCCTGGCTTTCAGTGTTCTGCACTTAAGGAGTAACCTTTAATCTGCCAACTTAAGTTTCCTCACCTAAACCATTGACAGCGCAAACCCGCAAAGTTAACATCCGAGCGTCATGCGCTCGAACTCCAGTGCCGGAGAGCAAAGCGAAGAGCTTTTGCTATTTCTGCTTAGTCCCGATCACGTTTAGCGGTGAACGTCGCCATTCCAGAAAAACTGTTCTTTAAGATCGGCGAGGTTTGCGAGCTCGCGGGTGTGCAAGCGCACGTGCTGCGATATTGGGAAACGGAATTTCCAATGCTCGCGCCACAGAAGAATCGAGCCGGTCAGCGCACGTACAGACGCCGTGACGTCGAAATGGCTTTGCGAATTAAAGAGCTGCTATATGACGAGCAGTACACGATCGCCGGCGCAAAGAAGAGGTTGGCAAATGAGTTGCGCGGGCTCAACCGCGAACCCTCAACGNNAACCGCCGCCATCATTGGCTGCCCGCTTTGGTTCGACTCCGCCTGCAGCTCAAGAGCGCGCCTCCAGCGGCAGCCAGCGCGCAGCGCTGCAGGAAATCGCCAAAGAGCTTCGGGCGATACTTGACATGCTAAATGAAGGCGATGCCAAGGTCGCGTCAACTCGCGCAAAAAGGCGATGAGAAACCAGTTGATTCGGGGTTTTGACAAAAAATATTTTGTAGTCATACTGAAAGGGATGACGGGACGTGGCGCAGCCTGGTAGCGCGCACGCTTGGGGTGCGTGAGGTCGCTGGTTCGAATCCAGTCGTCCCGACCAATTTAATCAAGCACTTGCGGCGATCGGTAACGGTCGCCGCTGGTCGTTTGTGGGGAAAACTGTGGGGACTCTTTTCGGAGCCGCCAGATTCTCCATCGCATCCCTTAGTCCCAGCGTGCGAGGATGGGTATATCGCATGGCCATGCGAACGTCCGACCAACCCATGATCGCCGCCAGTTTGATCGCGTCAACTCCGGCATCTCCCAGCCTCGTGGCTGTCGTGTGTCGTAAATCGTGAAAGTGGAAATCCATAATTCCCGCTTTACGACGAGCCGTAGTAAAGGCTCGCTTGATGTCGGTGTAGGGAAGTCCCGTGTCCGGATTGCAGAAGATAAAGTCGCTACTTCCTTCTGCACCCAGTTGTTCCAGCAAGGCGCGCGCTTTTGAAGTCATGGGCACCTGTCGGTTTCTCCCAGACTTCGTGCGCGTGCCCTGATCGCGGTTATTGACGACATGAATAACCTCACGTTCAAAGTCGATCTGACTCCAACGCAGTTGCAGTAACTCACGTCGTCGCATCCCGGTTTGCAGGGCCAATGCGACGATGCTCGCAAGATGTTCCCGCTTGTCACGGAGAACAGAGAAGAGCTTTGCTTCTTCGTCCTCTGCGAGATAACGCGTTCGCTCGTTATCTTCGCGGAAGAATCTGACGTTCTCACAAGGATTCACAGAAACCAGACCTTGCTCGATGGCCAGACTAAATATCCGTGACAATGTTCCCAGCTCGCGATTATCCGCCGCGGGACTACGCTGCGTCCCGCGCTTGCTGATGCCTCGGCGCCGTTCCATTTTGAACTTCTCAATTTCAAAGGGTGAGATCTCGCTCATGCGGACATTGCCGAAGTGACCAATAATCGTAGTGGAGCGGTACCCGAATTCCCGCCAGGTTCGATTATTGGCCCGACACCAAGGCAGAAAGACTTCCTCGACAAACGTCGAGAGACCGGGAGCCTTTGCTGCCTTGAAGTACTTCCCCTCGTACACAGAGTCGCGGATCTTGATCTCCGCGCGTTCTGCCTGGGCTTTGACTCGCGCTTCTGGGATCGAACCGCGATATCGCTTTCCGTTTACCCAGAAGTCGTAGTGCCATTTGTTACCCCTCTTGAATACTGACATTGCTGTTCCTTTCTCGCGGATCGCAGCCCGTTAGAAGGAACGGGGCAATCGTAGCACAAGAGGGTGGAGGCGAGATCATCTTTATCAGTTTCGAGAAACAGTCATTCGCTTTCGTGATGCGGCTTTGTCCAATCCAAGATTTCGTCAAGCAGAAAGATCGTGCGATCTCCAGCTTTACGATACGGAATGCGCCCTTCGCTAACCATGTCGTAAACAGTTCGGGTCTTGAGCCGCAACATCTCTGCGAGCTCCTTCACATCGAGAAATCTTGGACGGTTTAGCGCACCGTCCTTACCTTTACTCATCATTTCAATTCGACTGCTCATACTTAACCTCAATAGCCTGCCAGCACTTCTCTTCAACGCTAACTACCCGCACGCCGTGCAGGATTCCGGTTGCCTCTCAAGCAATGTGCCAAGCTGTTCTTCTGCCGGTTCGTTGCTGGAAGGGCGCAGGACCTATTTTCCGATTAGTTGAACGCAAGAAGGCGTGAGAGAAGTACTAATAAACGGAAAGGGCGAAGCAGGACGTGTTGTAAAATACTTCAGAGTATGTAATTCGCAACACGAAAGTTCTCAAGACGATTTGCGCGTTCTGATAACCTCGCTCAACCGCTTATTTCCTTCTCGACAACAGGTCGTCAGCGATTATGTCTGCCTTGTGGTCGGCATCAGCCGTTATCTTTTTCCACATTGTGGCCGTAGCTTCCTTCGAACTCAGTAGTATTCTGAAGCCGCAACCGACAAGGTAGCGCACACGAGCGACTTCTTCGTAGAGCAAGCCGTCATTCTTGGGTCGATCAAAATCGTCCTGCCGCGCGCGGTGTTCGGCGAGTTCACGATAAAGAAGATAGTGGTCGTAGTACGCGTTTGAATTCGTCTGCGAAAAGTTGATTAAATCCACGAGAATCTCCGTCAACCTCCGAATGTGCAAAGCTTGCTCTCGCTCAACCACAGCGAACGCATTTCTTAGGAGTCGTTCTCCAACTTCATCATCCGGCTTGTCGCGTAGATCTCCACTCACTGACTCTTCCGACAGCTGTAGAGCCATTGCCACCTGTTCGACTTCATCCGAAACTGAGTAGACGAAGTGTGGTCGTCCGCGAAGGTTGTGTGCCCGGCTCATAAAGGTGAAGCTGCGGTCACTCATGCGCAGCCTTTGGCGCAACTCATCTGCACCCTGGATAAGGAGACCAGAGAAGTCGTCGTCGCTGAAGAGTGACTTCTCAACCTCATGATTTGTATTTTGCTTTCTCATGACATGTATTATATCCAAAGAGAGGTTTTTTGACGGTTTGGGCGAACAGCGTCTCGTGGTTATTTGCACCTTCGCAGTGAGTCGACTCTTGAGTTTCCGCCCCTTTATCTGATAAAGAAGAAACTTGGCCACGCCAACGTAAGGCATGAAAGTCATTACCACATCGATTGTTTTGTTGGTGCTTTGCGCACTGCCTGCCTTGCCCCAAAAGAAGGGCACCTCCAAGAATAGAAAAGCTAGCTCTGTGTCCCTTACCGCCCGTGAGATTGCGCGAAGGTCTTTGCCCTCAGTCGTTGTATTGATCGCACGAGATGCAAATGATAACGCGGGAACGCTCGGTAGTGGTTTCTTCGTGACACCTCGCATCGTCGCTACTAACCTGCACGTCATCGAGAATGCGTCGCGAGTTACCGCCAAGCTGCTTAACGGAAACAAGACCGAATACGAAATCAAGGGGACGGTGGCGATTGATGAGGACAACGATATCGTGCTGTTGCAAGTGGAGACTGGAGTCGAACCTGACTTGGAGCGCTATCTTGATCCCTTAGCGAAGCCGCTACCGCTAGCGAAAGACGATCTCGCACAGACTGGCGATGAAGTATATGTTGTTGGGAATCCGGAGGGCCTTGTAGGCACTTTTTCTCAAGGCATCATCAGCGCTTTCCGAGGGACTGATTACATTCAAATTACCGCTCCCATCTCGCCTGGCAGCAGCGGCGGTCCTGTAATAAACCGTTATGGAGAAGTGATAGGTGTAGCGACGGCATTTATTAAAGAAGGACAAAACCTGAATTTTGCGATTCCTGTAGCGAAACTCTTTCGGCTTCTTGCAAACCGTTCCGGCCCAAAGCCAATAAGGCCTCGCATCAACCTAGCTTTTGATGGCCTATATGGCGCGACCTTTAAGTCCAACAATGGCGACTTGGTTCAATGGTTTCGATTCTACCCAGATGGCTCGGTCTTTGCGACTTGGGCAAACCCGCGAGATAACGTCAGCGTAGTTTACGACGGATTAACCGATCGAGGTAATCAATACGCCTATTACGGACGATATGAATTGAAAGGTTCCGACATAGAATTTGTTCTTAATCATGGTGGTTATCGAGATTCAGGCTATCGTGGAACCGCATCCCTAACTCGCTTGCGACTGACTGAACGCACAATTGCAGGAGCCGAATTCACTAATGAATATGGATTTGTCAGAGTGAATCGATGAGGGTTTGAGCCATGCTCGCAAAGGAAAAGCCCACGAGAATAACTCTCGCGGACTTTCCTGAAATAATCCCGGCGGGGCTTCCTACTCCCGCATGCAGTTGCCCGGCCAGTACGATTTCTGAGGACTATTCCGGCCAATCGTCGCCACTCTTATGGCGTGACCAATCTGTCTTGAGAAACGCGGTGAGGAATTGCTGCACGAATTCGTCTTGGCGGGTTTGCGGAATAACTACGTGAACCAGTTTCAAGCGCGCGGTTGGTTTCGACTCAACTCGTCTTGAGAATTCTGCATCACGCGTAAAACAAAGGTCGTAGTTTGTAGCTGCAAGTTCATAGAGCGCGCCATTGTCGATTCCCTGCAATTGAAGCGATTTTATCGAGTCCACTTCGTGGCCTTCTGCTATCAAGGCGGCCAGCAACTTGCGAGGCATGTTTTCGTCGAGGAGAATCCTCACGCCGCCGCCGCTTCCTTTTCGTGCGCGAGTTCACGCAACGCGCCCTGTACGGCGTTCTCGGTCAAGGTCGGATAAGCATCGACGATTTCAGCGACGCTCATTCCACTGGCAAGGCACTCAAGCAGGAAGGCAACGGAAATGCGCGTTCCTTGCAGGCGTGGCTTGCCGCCGAGATGATCTTTGTCTGAAACAATCCACTTCTGGTCGCTCATGGTTTTGCTTCTCCGATCGAACGTAGGTGCTGCACTCGTGAAAGCAACGGAATTCTTGTGTGCCGGTTGTGTGCCAACTCTCCCGCCCACACAAGCGCATTATAGATTAGGTGGAGAGGCTAATAAAACGGTGGGGAAAACTGTGTCGGTCTTGAACTGAAACAGGCTGTTTCAGGTGCGTATAGGCGCAAATGAAAACGGGCTGCGATCCGCGTAAATGTTAGTTGAACAAAACCGCTGCGCGGTAGGCTCCCGAAGATTGAGTCTTTCTCTGCAAAGAAGCGCGCGCGATTCCTCTCTCATAGCACCGCCCTCTCTGGACCGCCAGATGTAGTGTCTGATCTAAGCAGACGCAAGCAGCGCCGATCACGGGGAACTCTTAACAGATAGTGAAGAAGCTCCGGTCGCGGAGATAATGTTTGTGACCAAACGAACATTCTTCTCTTTGAAAGGAGCTTCCCATGAATACTCTTCGTCAACGCATGACCGAGGACCTGAGGGTCCGCAACCGGTCGCCGCGGACCATCAAGACTTACATCGGCCACGTCGCCAAGTTCGCCCGGCGATTCAGAAAATCCCCCGAACTGCTCGGGCCAGAAGAGATTCGTCAGTACCAAGTATATCTCGTCAATGAGCGGCACGTCTCCTGGAGTCACTTCAATCAGGCGGTCTGCGCGCTGCGGTTTCTCTATCGTCACACGCTCTCGCGCGATTGGGCGGTCACCCACATTCCGTTTCCGCGCCAGCCCAGAAAACTCCCGGTCATCTTAAGCCAAGCAGAAGTGCAACGTTTTCTCGAGGCGATCAAGAAACTGAAGTATCGCGCGATCTTGATGACCGCCTACGCGGCCGGCTTACGGCTCTCCGAGGTGACGCATCTCCAAGTCTCAGACATCGATTCGCAGCGCATGATGATCCGGGTGCGGCAAGGCAAGGGTCAGAAAGATCGTTATGTGATGCTCTCGCCCACATTGCTGGCCCTGCTGCGCAGCTACTGGCGCAGTGAACGGCCCCAGACCTGGCTCTTCCCGGGCCGCACCCGAGACGTGCCGCTCGAAGTCAGCAGTGTGCAACGCGCCTGCCGCCAGGCGGGATTGGATGCGGGTCTCACGAAGCGGGTGACCGTACGCATGCTGCGTCATTGTTTTGCCACCCATCTGCTGGAAGCCGGGAAGGACATTCGGCTGATTCAAACCCTGCTGGGACACGCGAACGTGTCGACCACCCAGCGGTACACCCATGTTTCGGCCAAGACGGTGCGCGCCACCGAGAGTCCGCTTGACCTTCTGGTAGACAAGGGCGAGTCTGATCGGTCCTGAGCGTGCGGCCTCAGTTCGAGGTGGCCGACATCTTCCGCCAGCATGGGTCCGACTTCCGGCTCACGCATGCGCTGTCGCCAGAGCAGCGCCGCGTGATGCGAGACATCGAGCAGTGCCGTACCGCGGTCTTGGGCGGACACGTTGATGAGTGCGACACGTGCGGTCACCAGCGTATCTCGTACAACTCGTGTCGCTCGCGTCACTGTCCGAAATGCCAGTCGTTGGCCAAGGCCCGCTGGCTCGAAGCACGACTGGCAGACCTCCTGCCGGTGCAGTATTTCCATGTGGTGTTTACGCTACCGGAGCAACTCGCTTCCGTGGCGCTACAGAATAAGCGAGTCGTTTACAACATTCTGTTCTCCACCGTGGCCGAGACGTTGCGCACTATCGCCGCTGATCCGAAACACCTCGGTGCCGAGATTGGCTTCCTGGCAGTGCTGCACACTTGGGGCCAAACCCTGGTGCATCATCCTCATTTGCATTGCGTAGTTCCTGGCGGCGGTCTCTCGCTTGATGGCTCACATTGGCGCAGTTGTCCTAAGGGCTTCTTTCTGTCAGTCAACGTGCTGGCGCGATTGTTCCGCCGTCTCTTCCTGCAAGCTCTGGCGCGCGCCCACGAGAAAGGCAAACTCACCTTTCACGGTACCAGCGCCTACCTGGCCGAGCCATTCGCCTTCAATCGACTGCTCAAAAGTCTTCGGGCTCGCGAGTGGTGGGTCTATGCCAAGCGCCCCTTCGGTGGCCCAGAGCAAGTCTTGGCTTATCTGGGCCGCTACACTCACCGCGTGGCCATCTCCAACCATCGCCTGCTCGCCTGCGCAGAAGGTAACGTCACCTTTAGTTGGAGAGACTACGCCCGCGGCAATCAACAGCGGCCCATGACTCTCGCCGCTGATGAGTTCATCCGCCGTTTTCTGTTGCATGTTCTACCGCGCGGCTTTCAACGTCTCCGCCAGTTCGGACTCCTGGCCAATCGCCGGCGCCGCGCCAAACTGGCGCTCTGCCGAAACCTGCTCGGCGGCGCAGCCGGGCACACTGTCACCAACCAGCCTTTGCCAAATGACTATCAAACGCTTTATGAGACTCTCACCGGTCAATCTTTGCAGCAGTGCCCGGCCTGTCGCACCGGTACCTTGAAGTTGACTGAATATCTTGCCCCACTTTCAGTCCTTAACTTCGCTCCGCAATGTCACAGCATGCTTGTGGCTGAAACTTGGGCTATCGATTCATCGTAAGTAGGAAACTTCGTGAGAAGACTCGCAGATGGCATTTTGCAACCATGGACCAGTCTGCTGGTTCACCGCCCGTTTTCATTCAAGCATGAGCGGAGATGCCGCACTCTGCGCCGCCTCAATAAATTGCGCGCATCACTCCCGAACTCACCACAGTTCCTCCTCGCCGCACCACGATCCTTTATCTGCCCACGACCAAACGCAACGCTCTTTCTTTCCTTACGACTCGCCTGCGACCCACCCACTTCTGTCCCTCGCCCCTAACCCAAGACCATAACTCCATTCAATCTCCATAGACACGACCGCGCTTTCGTCCAACTGATTCCTTCCGCACTGCTCGCCGCATCCGCCACACTCTTTCGACAACTCGACCTTCAGTTTCCTTGACTCCCGGCGAGACTGCGGAAAGAATCCTATTAGTTATGCG
>WNGK01005859.1_pt1 | contig 66527 bp, 58 predicted proteins | sample 5400601 | NCBI WGS metagenome assembly WNGK01 (sample SAMN13153376, study PRJNA577476) | soil metagenome | isolation source: 60 cm soil or saprolite under Garry oak tree replicate 1 | place: USA:California | collected 2016-06-15
TTCGGACCTGGACAAGCCGGGCGCCGCCATCAAACAGGGCCTGCGCCAGACGGACAGGATCACCGAAGGACGCGTCCGAGATCGCGTACAGACGCAGGAGGGAAGTCATGCCATCTCGACAGCGCGGGCGCGGGGCTCTTGCAATTGTTCCAGAAAATTCGTGTGAATGTCGCCCTTCCTGAAGTCGGGCCGGCGAAGAATCTGGCGATGGAGCGGAATTGTGCTCTTAACGCCCTCTAAAACGAACATGTCCAATGCCCGCTCCATCCGCCGGATCGCCTCATCACGCGTGGATCCGTGAGCGATGAGCTTGGCTATGAGGGAATCGTAATATGGAGGTACGACGTACTCCGCATAAGCCGCCGTATCGATGCGCACGCCAGGACCGCCTGGGGAGTGCCATGAAATGATTTTGCCTGGCGACGGCTTGTGTGTGACGGGATCCTCGGCATTGATGCGGCACTCGATCGCGTGACCACGAAACTGAATGTCGCTCTGGCGGTGATGGAGTCTTTCGCCTGCAGCAATCAGGATTTGCTCGCGAATTAAATCGATGCCGGTCAGAAGCTCAGTCACCGGATGCTCAACCTGAATGCGGGTATTCATTTCCATGAAATAGAACTGTCTTCGTTCGTCAACGATAAACTCAAGAGTCCCGACATTCGAATAACCGACTTCCCCGATCGCTTGCACGACGCGGCTCCCCACTTCTTCACGAAGTTCAGGAGTCATCATGACGGAGGGGGCTTCCTCGATTAGCTTCTGATGGCGACGCTGGATGGAGCACTCCCTTTCACCAAGATGGATCGCGTTTCCAAACTCGTCTGCGATAATTTGAAACTCAATGTGCCGCGCCCTCTCGATGAACTTTTCCAGGTAGCAATGTGGCACGCCAAACGCGCTGACAGCTTCCGCCTGGGCCGTTTTCAGGGCGGAGAGCAACTCGCTGCGGCTCCTAACGACGCGCATGCCTCGTCCGCCTCCACCGGCAACCGCCTTGATGATCACCGGATAACCAATCGCTTCCGCGATTGCAACGGCCTCTTTGTCCGTGTGAATGGCGTCCGCGCTTCCGGGCAGAACCAGAAGCCCAAACCGGTTCATCTCCCGGCGGGCGCGGGCCTTGTCCCCCATCAAGCGAATGGCTTCGGAAGAAGGACCGATGAATTTGATCTTGCTGGCCTCACAAACTTCAGCAAAGTAAGCGCTCTCCGAGAGAAAGCCATACCCGGGATGGACGGCATCGACGTTAGAGACCTCGGCGGCGCTAATGACGCTCGGTATGTTCAAGTAGCTGTCCGCGCTCCTGGGCGGGCCAATACAAATTGCCTCGTCCGCAAAACGTACATGCAACGCGTGCCGGTCTGCTTCAGAGAACACGGCAACGGTCTTGATGCCGAGTTCCTTACAAGAGTAAATAATTCGGAGGGCTATCTCTCCGCGGTTAGCGACGAGTATTTTCTTGAACATCGGTCTATCGGGGACGAATGGCGAACAGATTTTCGCCATATTCTACCGGTTGCCCGTTTTCGACCAGTATGCTGACGATCTCTCCAGCCACTTCCGATTCGATCTCGTTCATGAGCTTCATCGCCTCGATGATGCACACGACGGTTCCTTTCTCCACCATGTCACCAACGGCCACAAACGGATCGGAGGTTGGCGTCGACGCCCTGTAAAAGGTTCCCACGATCGGCGATTTCATATAGAACAATTCCTCGCTTTCGGCGGAAACCTGCGCCAGCGTTGGCGGCGCCGCGATTGCGGGGACGGCGGGGGCCGAAGCCTCCGCTGCGGTGGACGATAAAGAAACATGATTGAGAGACCTTTTGATTCGCAGACGGACACCCGATTTCTCGATCTCCAATTCTTCGATCGACTCCTTGGAAGTAACGATATCGATGATTTCTTTCAGTTCCTTAAGAGTCATACAGCAATCTGAGGAGTATAGCAGAGCGATTGAGCAAAGAAACTCCTCATCAGCCAGGATTTCGTGCCAATGCTTGTTTGAAACAGAAAAGAAGCCGCCGATTCACCCTATCAGCGCGGCTGTGGTGTGTTCGCTTCGCCGGGGTCGGCCAGCGTGAGTGCATCCTGCGGCTTGATGCGCGCCGTCACAAAGAAGATTAGTTCCGACGTGCTCTTGATGGTACTCGTACTCTTGAACAAATTTCCGACGATGGGAATACTGCCCAATCCAGGAACCTGCCGGATGTTGACCGAGTCGTTGTCGAGGAGGATACCGCCGATGACCGCCGTTCCTCCGTCAGGTATCAACACCTGGGTCTGCGCCTGTTGTGTCGAAACAGACGGAATGCCATTGACGGCGCGTGCGAAATCCGGTTGGCTGTTTTCGATGGAGACGGTCAGCAGAATCGTTCCGGCTTCCGTGATCTGTGGCGTGACCGTCAGGTTCAAGGTGAAGCGCAGGAACTGTGTCGAAATCGTGTTGTTGACGTTGGTCTGAACCGGAATCTGCGTGCCTTGCGAGACCGTCGCCGCAATGTTGTTCTGCGTAATAACTTTCGGCCTGGAAATCAGCTTTGCCGTGCCTTTGGCCTCAGAAGCGGTGATGATCTCGTCTAGAAGAATGTCCCCACCGGCTTTCATCAAGAATGATAGACCGGATGTCCCGCCCGCAGGAAAGTTCGCCACCAGCGGCAGGCCGGCTCCGGTAGATACGCGCGGAGCAGGATTTCGCGCAAACGGGCTACTCGTACCCGGCACACCCGTCAAGACGTTCCCACTTCGGGCGCCGATGAGAAGACCGATTTGGTTCCCCAAGTCTTTAGAAAAGGATTTCACGGCCGACAGCAATCGTCCTTCAATCTCAACCTGCTGCGCAGCGGTATCCAGAAACTTAACCAGGTCGTCGACTTTGGTAAACTGCGACGGGATGTCCGAAACGATCAGTGCATTGCGCCTCGCATCCATGATAATGGTTCCCCGAGGCGACAGCATCCTTTGCAGTGTCGGGCTCACATCCGACGCTTTGGTGTAATTCAGGACGAAGGTCCGGGTGTCAAGTGGTACGGCGAGGTCCTGCGCGTCGCGAAGGGCTTTCTGTGCAGCCTGTTCTCCTTGCAACGTCCCGTTCGTCGCGATACGAAGCACATTGCCCTGAAGCAGCCCGCCGAGTTGATAATTCTTCAAGACCACATCTAACGCCTGGTCCCAAGGAACGTCCACCAACTTCAACGTCACGTTCCCGGCGACGTTCGGATCCAAAACGATATTCAATCCGCTGATTTCCGAGATCAGCCTGAAGAAATCTTTGATGTCGTAGTCTTTGAGATCCAGGGAAATGATCTCACCTGAATACTGAGGGATCGGCGTCGGTGTGCTTGCGGGTACCTGAGGAGGAGCCGGCGGCACTATTGTAATTTGCGTCTGCTGACTCGAGAGACTGCCTGCAGCGGCCACCGCTCGAAGAGGCGCAGAAGCGGCGGGCGCGGCCTCGACCCGTGGGACTTCACCTTGCAGCAACGCAGGATCGAGCTGCAGTTTCGGAAGACTTGCAGTCGAATACGTGCCCGGCCCCGGAATCATGGCCGGGCCGGCTGTCAGGTTCCCGGGAGCTCGAGCAGTCCCGCCAAACACGATGCGCACGATTCCCCCGCCATCCTCGATGACCCTATACGGAACATTGTCTTTGAGATCGAAGACGATACGAGTTGCTCTACGATTCTCAGCACTGAAGAAAGAGGTCCGAACGCGCTCTACTCCCGCGCTGTTGATTTGCTTTTCTTTAAAACCAATCGTGTTTTGGATTCCGTGAAAATCAACCACAAGCCGGTGAGGCTGGTTCAATTCAAAATGCGTGAACTTCGAACCATCCGGTGCAGCGATCCTGACCTCAAGGGAGTCTCCGTTGTTTTTGAAAGATACATCCTTTACAACGTCGGTCTCTCTTGGGGATGCTCCGTTAACGGTAAGAGTCGCGATCAGTAACAGCACTCCCACCGAGAGGAACTTCCTGGAATCAGCTCTCATTTGTTTTCTCCTGGAGTGGGGCGAACTTTCCGCACAATTTCCCGAGGAGTTGCCTCGTTCCCACCCCTCGGAGCAGTCAAAAGAAAAGTAATAGTGTCCAGTTTGATTTCTTTGACGACGGCATCGAAAAGGGCGTCACCAACGCGTGCGAAGTATGTTCTTCCTTGTGGAGCCGAAATGACGACCACATTCATTGTAGGCTCCTTTGAAGTGACGACTCCCGCGATGCCAGCCTCTGTGATCAGAACTCCCTTCAATCCCGGCGGCCGCACAATCGAGGCCGGAGGCTCTGTCGTAGCCGGCTTGGGGACCGGATTCACAAAAGGATCCCGCCGTCCCTGAGCGTTGTATCTGTAGTCTTTAGGGACAGCGAGCACTGGCGGCGGCTCCTCTTGTGGCGGAGGTGGAGGCGCTGGAGGCGTTTGGGCTGGAGCTTGTGGATAGACCACTACCCCCAAACCCAGAATCAAAACAATGGAAACAATTATTCGGTACATCATCTTCACAGTTCGCAAAAAGGTCATTTCACCGGTTTCGGCGGAGGCGCCGTCGTCTCGACCGGCTCCTCGCGGTACACGAAAGTCGTAGCGGTGTACGTCGCGCCGACGCTCGAAGTGAAGGCGGCATCGCCTGTCGAAGCCTTGCTCTGAAGCCTCAGCCCGGCAATATTCACAATGCGCGGTAACAGCCTGATCTTGTCGAGAAACGCTCCCACATTGTGATACGTGCCTAAGAGATCCATATCAATCGGCCACTCGGTATAAACCTCGTGATCGATAATCGGCCGGGAGCCGACGCGAAGAATCCGCAACGACGAACTGGTGGCGGCCCGCTGTACGGAGCGAAGAACTTCATCCGTCTCCTTGGCAAGCGGCAAAACGGATTTCAGCTTGTCCAGCTTCGCTTGCAGTCCGTCGGACTCCTTTTTGAGCTGAGCCTGGACTCTTTCCTGCTCGCGGCCCTTGGCATTCACTCTCTGCAATTCCTGCAGTTGGATACCCTTGGCGTTGATGTCAGTGACAATCGGCGTTAGGAACTGATACCAAAGCAACGTCAGCAGACCGGCACAGATTGCGGAGACGATCAGCACCTGGTAATACCACCGGAGTCTTTGAAAACCCTTGGAGTCGATAGCCATTTAATTTGCTCCCGTGCGCGCTGGCGGCGTCTCGGCGGCCACACTGCTGGGCGGCGCGAACTCGCATTTCAGCGAGAAGGTGTAGTTGCCTGAACTGTCTTGCGCATTCGCGATGTCGATATTGCGGAAGTATCCGGTCCTCTCGAGATTGGAGTAGAAGTCGGCGATGGCGAGCAAGGAAGTGCCGAGACCATTCATGCTGAACACGGTGTTGTTCTGGTCCACATTCGAGAGCCACACATACTTTGTTCGATCGACGGCCTCGCTCAGGACATCGAGCGCCACCACCGGACTGATCTGATTCCTCTGCAGACCTTCGATGATCTTGATCCGCCTTTCCAACATCTTTTTCCGCGCTTCGTAAATCTCACCCTGCTTGATGACGGCGTCGAGTCTTACCTTCTCAGCGAGTTCCTGCTGTATTTTGGACTCCAGATTTGCGGCCTGGCCGGTCAGACTGGAATACCACCAGTAGCCGCCTGCTGCGCTTCCCAGAATGATCAGGATCAGGATGATGGGTGTCACAGTCAAAGGAGCTGAAGTCTTCATGCCGGCTCCGGCGAAGGCTACGGCGGGTTTCTTTGGGTTCACCCCGGCCAGATTAACCTTAATCATTGATCAACCCCCCTCAACGCCAAACCAACAGCGATTGCTAGCGCCGGTCCTAAAGATGTGACTTCTGCGGCGTTCACCTTCGGTCCCATCTCGATCGATCTGAAGGGATTCAAGACGTCGGTCGGATACCCAAATGTCTGCTGGATCTTGCCAGCGAGGCCGTGCATTTGCGAAGTGCCTCCGCTGATAAACACATGGTTGATGATCTCACCCGGATAGGTCTCATGGAAGAAATCGAAAGTCTTCTGGACCTCGGTACAGATCATGTCCGTTATGGATTCCAACAAGGGCTGTACCATTTCCGCTTCAGAACCGCCGTTTTTTCCGAGTTTCAAGTCTTCGGCTTCTTGAAAGCTAAGCTGTAGCTCTTTCTGGAGAATGTCCGTGTACTGGTTTCCGCCCACCGAAACATCGCGAATGAACAAAGGCATGCCGCCTTTCGTGATATTGATGTTCATGAGCGAGGCGCCGATATTCAGCAGCGCAACCGTCGCGTCTTCGTCGACTAAGTAGTTCGCTTCGAAGGCGTTTTGAAGCGCAAAGGCATCAATGTCCACTACCTCTGGGTTTCGGCCGGCCATGCCGATCACATTCGTGTGATTCTGGATTTTGTCCCGTTTTGCGGCCACAAGCACGACTTCCATGCCCGGCTCATCGCCGGCGGTCATGCTTGGTCCAACAAGTTGATAGTCCAGGTGCACATCTGAGATCTCGAAAGGGATGTACTGCTCGGCATCTAACTGGAGTGAAGCTTCAACCTCATCCGGACTCGCCGCTGGCACAACAACCCGCTTAACGATGACTGAATGTCCCGAAACGCCCGTAGCGACACCTTTCGGTTTGAATTTGCCGACGGCGAGGGTCTCTCTGATACTGGCCGCCATTGCCGGAGCATCCATAATCGCCCCGTCCACGACGACGTCTGGGCCCAAGCTTTCACAGGCAAAACCCGTCAGCTGGTAGCCTTTTTTCGATCTGGATAATTCCACAGCCTTCACGGAACTTGAGCCAATATCTAATCCAACCAATGGTTTACGCTTCTTCAAAAGCGGCATCTGAACAACCTTTCCCAGCTATCCTTTTGTTTTCACCGTGTTCTTCGCGACCTGCTTCGGTCTCAAATCCTGTTGTCGCTCGCTCTTTTTCTCCATCCAGCGGTCCAAAAGATCTTTCTTAAACCGCCAGCGGTTGCCGAGTTTAAAAGCCGGAATCCTGTCCTGGCTCAAATACTTGTACAGTGTGTCCGGAGAGATCCCAAGGTACTGCGACGCCTCGCGCAAGGTCATTACTTCCTTCAGTCTTTCCATTTTCTACCCTGTCTCTCCCGGAGTACCGGCGCTTTGAACCACGGACACCAGGCGTGTCGCCCGATCCGTTGCTAGTCCTTAGCCTGTTTGTTAGGGAATCTCCTGTGTCTTTTACCCATTTTCTGGACAGGAGGCTAACAGCGGTGACACGCCAAAACAAGAAAAATCTGCGCGAAATGGACCGGAGATGTCCCGGGGCAGGACTAGGGCGTTCGAACTTTCGGTTTAGCTCGGCCATAACCGCGCCCTATCCTGCATTTACGGTACCGGACCGAAAAGGGGAGCTTGGAATACGGGTTGGCGGCGGTTCCTGAATGCGTTCAAAATGGTAATAACAATGGTTCTTGGCCAATTCGGGGAGGCTGCTATGATCACGATCCGTCATGGAAACCAGCGAGGTCACGCCAACTCCGGCTGGCTCGATACGTACCATACATTTTCATTCGCCACCTATGGTCTTGGCGAGAACCCTCATCACAGCCCGATTGAACTTCAGGGGATCTTGTAAATCGGAGCCTTCGGCCAGCAGCGCGTATCCGAACAGAAGCTCGGCAAAGTCATCGATCATCGCGTCTTCAGCGCGATCGCGCATTTTCAAAATGATCTCGTGATTCGGATTGAGTTCCATAATGCGTTTCTGTTTGGAGCCGGCGCCTTTCATCTGGTTCAATAGCTTCTCGAGATTCGGGCTCACGTCGTGATCGGACACAACCAGGCAGGCCGGTGAAGAGGTCAACCGGCTCGACAACCGGACTTCTTTAACTCGATCTTCAAGCTTTTTTGCAAGCACTTCGATGAGCCTTGAATACCCGGGTGTTTTCTCTTTCAGATCCTTCTCTTCACCGAGATCCGCCGTGCCCTTTCCTACCGACTTCACATTCTTGCCATCGAACTCGGGGAGCCCTTGAATCAGAAGTTCGTCCACCGCATCGACCAGATATAGAACTTCATATCCCTTTTCTTGGAATACCTCCAGATGCGGCGAGTGCTCCACTGCACGACGTGAAGGGCCAGTCAGATAATAAATGGCGCTCTGAGTTTCCTTCATCCGGCTGACATAGTCCTTGAGTGTCGTGGGTTTTTCCCCATCGTAAGATGACTCAAACAGGTAGAGGGAAAGAAGCCTGTCTTTGTTTTCAAAGTCGAAGCTCACGCCTTCTTTCAGGACTCGCCCAAACTGCTTCCAAAACTCACCGTATTTGCCGGACTCGGACTTCATCATGTCTTCGAGCGAATCCAGGATTTTCTTCGTCAGCCACTTTCGAATCTGGGTAATGTGCCGGTCTTCCTGCAGACGCTGTCGTGAGACGTTCAGCGGGAGGTCGGCAGAATCAACCACGCCGCGGACGAACCGCAGGTATCCCGGAAGCAGCTCCTCGCAATGCTCCATGATGAGCACTCGCCGCACGTAGAGGTGCAGCCCGAATTTGCCTGTGGCGTAAAAGAGATCTAGTGGCGCCTGCGACGGAATGAAGAGCAAGGCCCGGTATTCGGATCGGCCTTCCGCGCGAAACGACCACGTCTCCATCGGCTCGTTCCAGTCGTGGGAGATGTGTTTGTAAAATTCTTTGTACTCCTCGGCGGTGACCTCTGAGCGCGGCCGCGTCCAGATCGGTTTCATCGAATTGAGCGGCTTGTCGGGCTCTTTGGCATCCTTTTCTTTGTAGATGATCGGATAGGCGACGAAATCGGAATATCGCTTGACGATGCGCGAGATCACCCATTTGTCCGTGAAATCCTCGACCTCCGCGTCTTCTTCAAACTTCTTGAGATGGAGCGTGATCGATGTACCGCGATTGAATTTAGCCGCTACGCTGATCGTGAATGTGCCGTCTCCTGTGGAGTCCCACTGTGTGGCATCGCTTTCTCCTGCACGGCGAGTAACCAGCGTCACGCGATCGGCAACCATAAAGGCAGAATAGAATCCAACGCCGAACTGGCCTATGAATGTACCGAGCCCTTCGGATGATTGCTTCTCCCGGAGAGTCTGCAGCAATTCGCGGGTGCCGGACTTCGCGATTGTTCCGATGTTCGCGATTACTTCATCGCGGCTCATGCCGATACCGTCGTCGTGAATCGTGAGCGTGCGCGCCATCGAGTCGCTCTCGATCCAGATCTCAAGCTTGTCGTCCGCGCTGATTAACTCAGGATGGCTGAGGGCTTCAAAACGCAACCGATCCAGCGCATCCGACGCGTTGGAAATGAGTTCCCTGAGAAAGATTTCTTTATTCGTATACAGGGAATGGATCATCAGCTCCAGGACTTGGCGAGCTTCCGCCTGGAATTGGAAGGTTTCGATATTTGTAGTCATGAGAGACAGTGTAACGAGGCGGGTCGGGAAGGTTCAAGCGGAGCGGCCGTAGCATGTACGGCCGCTTCTAATTCGATGCGATATCAACAAAGTTGATGGAACGGTCTCATGAGGCCCTGGCCCTCTTGGTCGCCTGCCAGCGCTCGAAATCGGCGCCAAGTATAAAGAATTTACGTCCAATCTGAACGATTCGGATTCGCTCTTCCTCAATGATTCTGCGGAAATGACGCACAGAAAAGCCAGCGAGTCCGGCAGCATTTGGAATATCCAGAAACGTTCTTATCGGTGCACCTTCGACGGTCGACTTCATGTTCCCTCCTTCTATCGGAGGGGAAATATGCACACGTAATGCCAGAGTAGTGTAGCCGCGGATTGCGCAATCCGCGGCTAATCCCAATACTGTTCACTTAATGGGCGCATCTGGGTCAGCTTTCCTGCGCATGGTAGCTAAGTGAACAGTATTGCGGCTACTCCCCTGACCCGAATTACTCCTCAGCCATGAAGGGGTATCGATAGTTCGTGGGCGGAACAAATGTTTCCTTGATCGTGCGGGCGCTGACCCATCGAAGCAGATTCATCATGGATCCAGCTTTGTCATTGGTCCCGCTTGCTCTGCCGCCGCCGAATGGTTGTTGTCCCACGACAGCGCCGGTCGGCTTGTCGTTTACGTAGAAATTGCCCGCGGCAAACCTTAGCGCCCGGTGCGCATCGGCGATCGCGGTGCGGTCGGTCGAGAAAACTGAACCGGTGAGAGCATAAGGAGTCGAACTATCGACAATGGAAAGAGTCGATTCCCATTCCTTCTCCGGATAGACGTACAACGTTACGACCGGACCGAACAGCTCTTCGCACATCGTTCGATAATCCGGCCGGCGAGCGTGAATCAGCGTGGGCCGAATGAAATATCCAATCGAATCGTCGGTCTCGCCTCCAGCAATAATTGATTCGCTTCCAGAGCGTATCGGGAATGTAGACGCGCGATACGGCGCTGCATTTTTGTCCCTGATACTCGTAACCGCCGCGGAGGATCGCCGTGATCAGAGCATCCGGGTCCGCGCTCACATGGGCGATGATGAAGTCTTTGCCGCCCGTTTCGCCAACGAGCCGCGGATACGTTCTGTATCTGGCGATGTTCTCGCCTGCGGTGCGCCACATCGTCTGGAAAACCTCTGTGGAACCGGTGAAGTGAATTCCTGCCAGATCACGATGGTTGAGCACCACGTCGCTGATCGCCGCCGAGTTTCCGGGCACGAAATTGATGACGCCGGGAGGAAGACCGGCGGCTTCAAACAATTTTGCCACGTAGTAATTACTGAAGACTGTCGAGCTTGCGGGTTTCCAAATTACGGCATTGCCCATGAGGGCGGGTGCTGAAGAGAGATTTGTTCCTATCGATGTGAAGTTGAACGGCGTGACCGCATAGACGAAACCCTCAAGTGGCCGGTAGTCCATGCGATTCCACATTCCCGGCGCGCTGAACGGCTGATTATCATAGATCTGTTCGGCAAAGTGGACATTGAATCGCAAAAAATCGATCGATTCACAAACGGCGTCGATTTCGGACTGATGGACGGTTTTGCTCTGATTGAGCATCGTCGCGGCATTGATGGTGTACCGCCACGTGGTCGCCAACAGATCCGCTGCCCGGAGAAATACCGATGCCCGATCTTCTAAACTCCACGAAGCCCACTCGCGCCTCGCTGCCCCAGCCGCTGCAACTGCCTGTTCCACTTCCTTGGAGCCGGCCTTATGCCATGTGGCGATCACGTGCCCGTGACGATGTGGCATCACTTGCGTTCCCGTATCGCCGGTCCGTACTTCCTTGCCGCCGATCAACAACGGAATTTCGATCCTTTCCGCAGACATCGCTCTAAGTTTCTTCTTCAAGGCTTGTCGATCGGAGCTGCCAGTTTCATAACCTCGGACAGGATCATTGACCGGAATCGGAACTTGATAACCACTCATTGACTCGACCTCCTCGTTCTAGTCTACCGGAGGAATTTCGGGACGGAGGAAAAACTCTGCCAACTCCCTACTTCAGAAGGCGCTCACCTACTCGCCGATGAGTTGCAAGACCACCGTGCGACGGCGCTTATGAGTATCGAAATCCACAAGTACAACTTGCTGCCAGGTCCCGAGCAGAAGTTGGCCATCGGCGAAAGGAATAGTCAGTGATGGTTTCAACAAGGCCGCGCGCAAGTGGCTTGCGCCGTTATCGTCGCCCCAGGTAGCGTGGTGGTGGTAATCGCGTTGCTCCGGAATGATTTTTTCGAAGAATTCGTGAAGGTCCCGCACAAGGCCAGGTTCGAACTCCACCGTCGTAATGCCCGCAGTCGAGCCGGGAATGAAAACTAACGCTTGTCCCTCATGGAGCCCGCTGTCTTCGAGATGCTTTCGGAGAGTGGGCGTGAGGTCTTGAATATCGCAGTGACCTTCAGTCGGGATGTTGAACTTCGCCGTGCGAAACACTCGCAAACTACAAGTCGGGACGCGCACGGCCCGGTGAAGGTCTTCCCGCATCGATCGAACTCTGGGGAGGCCGGCTTTCGGCAGGAGCGACGCCGCCTCCCGAGGAACCGCCACCGCCGCTGCCACCGCTGGAACTACCGCGATTCGATCCATAACCTGAATTGCCCGTCTCGACCGGATTGCCTCGATAATAAATATCCGTGAAGCTGCGGTAGTTATATCCATACGGCGACCGGAACTGGAAGCCGGGCATGAAGACGTAGGCGCCAAAACTCGGGACCCACATCCAGGCATCCAGCAAACCAAATGTGGCATCCTGCGACCGGCTCAGGCTCTTCGCAAGGTTAACGTTCGCGGCCGCGATCAACTTGGAGCGGTCACGGCTCCACGTCTCCAGGGCCGTGGACGCCCCCTTCGGGACTTTCACCTTCTGATAGATATCCTCTTTTGAAACCTGCCAGCCCTTCGAAAAAATGGTGTTGGTGCCGGCCGCCCGCATCTTGCCTTGCACGATCCTGGCGGTGCCATCCGAAAATCTATAAACGCCATCCCTGATGATTTCCATGGCGAGATTGCCGTTGGTCACTTTGAGCGGCCTTTCCTTATCGAAACCCACAGCTTCGATTACGGCGGTGCCGGAAACGAGCCGTACCGAGACATCGGTCAATTCAATTCCCTCCAGAACCGCTTCGGAGTTTTCGCCCAGCCGCAGATATGAACCCGGGTTCATGAGAATCTCCGCGAACCCGCCTGGGCCTATCTTGATCGGAACACCGGCCTGCACACTCTGTGTGGTTTTGACGTTCACGTCCCCCTGTACGAAATTCACAAGCCCAGCTTTCGTCGAAATGACGAATTGCAGCATGAGCATGAACATCAAGCTGGTCATGGTCCCCTCCCCTATTACGGTTCAGTCCTGTGTCCAGGTGATTGTACGTCTCCCCGGCGAAGTTGTCTCGCCATTTCGTCTTTGATTCGACTGAGCGGGCTGCTGAGGTCAACAGGATACGCAGGATCGGCCGGCGACAGATCCAGCAAAGCGTCTGGAAGAGAGGTCAATTCCGATTTGCAATGTGACCGGCATTCGTCGAGAGTGCTCGCCGGACGCGTTCTTCGGCCGTTTTCCATGACCTTGTTGAGAAGATGTTGCCCGGGAAGGCTTTCACTGGCGAGGCCAAGCACATCGCGCGTGGCCTTGCCATTGGTCTTTTCGCGAAAGATCTGCTTTCTTCCGGGAAGTGAGATTTTTTGCTCCGAAAATTTCATTCTGGGTCTGCCCGCATACTCGGCCAGCTTATACGCGGTATCCAGAAACGGAGCGTCTTCTGAGGTCGCCATATGACCGCCCACACCGAAGCCATCAAAGGGGGAGTCCGAAGCAAGAAGGCTCTCAATCACATATTCATCCAGACTGCTGCTCACAAAAATCTTCAGGTGAGGGAGCCCGGCGCTGTCGAGGAGCCAGCGGGCTTCCGACGCCAGATGACTCAGATCGCCCGAGTCCAGACGAATACCGGTGATACGAAACTGCGGACCGAGTTCGCGCGCCAGTTCGATCACGTGACGGATTCCTTGAAGCGTGTCGTACGTGTCCACCAGCAAAATCGCTTCAGGAAAGCTGCGGACAAAACGCCGGAACGCTTCCAGTTCGGTATCACACGCTTGAATGTAGCTATGCGCCATGGTACCGGCTACCGGAATGCCATATACCTGGCCCGCAAGAACGTTCGATGTCCCGTCAACACCAGCGATGTAAAAAGCCCGCGGTTCCTTTATTCCAGCATCGGCCCCGTGCATGCGCCTGACACCAAAGTCCACTACAGACCGGCCCCGCGCCGCATGCACGACACGAGCGGCCTTGGACGCAGCCTGTGTCGCCAATTGAATCTGGTTCATCAGAAACGTCTCGATAAGCTGAGCCTGAGGCAGCGGCGCCACGACCTCAACGATCGGCTCGTTGGCGAAAACGACCGTGCCTTCGGAAACCGCGTAGACGTCGCCAGTAAACCGGAACTCGCTGAGACTCGTCAGAAAGGCCTCGGAAAATCGATGGAGTGACCGGAGGTATTCGATCGCGTCAGCGGAGAACGAAACGGTTTCAAGATAATGGAGCACGTGTTCAAGCCCACACGCGACAAGAAAGTTACGTTTGCGGGGAAGTCTTCGTACGAAGAGATCGAATACCGAAATGCCGTTCATCCCTTCGTCAAAATACGACTGCAGCATCGTGAGTTCGTAGAAGTCCGTTAGCAGAGCGGCGTTGGAGTCGTCCACCCAATATGAACTCATCGCGGCGCTGGTTCCTCAAGGATGCCGCCGGCCCGCTTGATTTCCTGGAGCGCGCGTCGACCGTCTTCGGGATTCACGTTCACGGCACGCGTCGCGTCCACGATCACATGGACCTCGAAGCCTTGTTTGATGGCATCGAGAGAAGAATAGCGGACACAATAGTCCTGCGCCAGACCACCGATCCAAACCCGTTTGACGCCTGCGCCTCGCAAGCGCTTCGCCAGGTCGGTATCGCCGAACGCCGAGTAGCTCTCCACATCCGGAGTGGTCGCCTTGCTGACAATCTGGGCGTCCGGAGGAAGCCTTAAGTCCGGATGAAACTCGGCGCCGTGCGTTCCCTGCACACAATGTGGCGGCCAGGGACCGCCGCGTTGTCTGAAGCTGATGTGGTCGGCTGGATGCCAGTCGCGCGTAGCAAAGACAGGAACGCCTTTGGCGCGCGCTTCGCCGATCCATCTGTTCAGCATGGGGATAACTTCGTCCCCTGCGCTAACGCCCAAAGCGCCACCCGGACAAAAGTCATTTTGAATGTCGACGACTAACAACGCGTCGCCAGCTTGAAGGCTCATGCTCCCATTGTATTTCGGCTCCTTCGACTTCACAAAATGGGGACATAGGGCTACGTCCCCATTTCCCCTGGCTTCCTACTACGGCTTTAGTCTGGACGTCGGTCCCAGCGGCGTTCCAATAATGTCACCGGAAACGACCATCTCGACGCGGCGGTTGAGTTGCCGGCCGGCCGGAGTATCGTTGGAAGCGACCGGCTGGCTCTCACCAAAGCCGCGAGCTGTAATTAATGATGGAGTCACACCCTGTTGGATCAGGAAATCGCGTACGGCACTGGCGCGCTCCTCCGACAATATCTGATTGTAGTCTTCGGGGCCCACGCTGTCGGTATGGCCTTCGACTTCGAGTTTCAGGCCGGGATGCGCCAGCACGATTCCTGCGATCTTGGCGAGCTTTTCACGAGCGTCAGGCCGTAGTGTGTACTTGCCGGTATCGAAAACAACGTCGGACATATTGATGATCAGGCCTCGCGCGGTATCGCGGGTCTCCAGAATTTTGCTCAATTGCTCGCTTAGCTGAATGCGTAGCTCCTGTTTCTCTCTCTCGGCCCGCTCTCTCGCGGACTCGGCCGCTGCGCGCGCGCCCTCGGCGCGGGCGCGGCGTTCGGCTTCCAGGTGCTGTTGCTGCTCCGCCTCTGCCCGGAGTTCGGCGGCATGCTCCGCATCTCCTCTTGCCTGTTCGGCTGAAACCTGAGCCTGGCGCTCCCGCTGGGCCGTCCGAGCGCGCTCTTCAGCCAATCGCGCTTCGTCCTGCCGTTTGATAGCAATCAGCCGCGCGTCCTCTGCAGTCTGGACGGCCCCGCGCGCAGCCTGTGCAATGGATCTGTACGATTTGTTGTCAGCCCTTAAATGTTCCGCCTGAGTCAGCAAGTCTTGGGCTTTTTTGAATGTATCCGCCGCATCTTTATCAGCGCCCGTCCAACGCGCGATCCGTAAGGCATTTTGTGCTTCGTAAAGCTCCAATGGTGTTTTCTTGTCCAACTTGATTGGTTTTAGCTGGGCTGGGGGAACGTTCACTGTGTATTGTCCGCGCTCTAACAGTTCGTATTTCGCGTCGACTTGTTCGAACTTGCCCTTTGTGCCCGGCCGTATGAAATTCTCCATCACGACAACATTGCTCGGCTGTGTGGCCGCGAAGTAGGGCTCTGCAGTAACGATCAGGCCGAAGACCTGGAGGTCGGTGGTGACGTCCAACTTGCTGTTGTCGCCGTTGAGAATCACTTCGCCGAGATTTGCCGGCCGCCCCTCCGGAGTAATCGCCCACAAGACGTAGGTCACGTACTCGGAGCCGAATCGTGTAGCCGACTGCAGCTTATCGAATTTCGCATCGATTTCGATGTACCCTTGTTTGCTTTCAACCTTCGCTTCGCCCTTGGCGTCAGGTAGCAAAGGCGTTCCGCGAAACTCGATTGGCATGGAGCCCGCTCGATGGCGGTAATCGACTGCCGTTATCGTTCGCTCGACGATGTTGATCGTAATCTTATAGATCGGGTTGTCCCCGCCTCGTTGAACTCGGATCTGGTCTTGCGCGCCGGCGCTCTGTCCGGATGCCAACCCAAATCCAAAGAGCAACGACATGATGGCCACAATTGTCCTAAAGATTCTCATCTTGCACCTCTCAAATGGATAAAGATTCAAGATGCACGGAGCGCACCATTTCCGATCCCCCGGCTAAGATCCTGTATTGACGCGGGTTTCGGTGCGAGATTGATGTGCCGGAATCGCAGAAGCGGGGAAGAAACGGGGGGAATTTCGGGGACAGACTCCAATTTCTGCAAGCCAAGAAATTGGAGTCTGTCCCCGAAATTCCACTTCCCTATTCTCTCCCCCAAGCGTCAAATCTGTTATAAAAAGGCCCATGAATCGACTCGTGGAACTGGGACACAACACAGGAGAGGAATCCAATCAAGATCCGCTCTATTCGGTTCCCGGAATCGTTCTCGAGTCCGTCGGCCCGGTGCGCCACGAGGTAAAGGTGCCCTTTCACGATTCGCAGGTGAAAGGCCACGCTGTGCTGATTCAGACCGGATGGGATATCCGATTCGGCACCGAGGCATACTGGGAACCCGGACCGTTTCTGTCCGACGACGTGATCTTCCGATTGGTGCGCTCGGGCGCTCGCCTCGTGGGCGTTGATTTCTGGGTCATTCGGAATGCCGAGGACACCGGCCATGCCCAAACTCGACTGATCCTTGTCGCGAAAATCCCGGTTATCGAAAACCTGTGCAACTTGTCGACCCTGCCGCGATGGAAGTTCCGCCTCTCCGTAGCTCCGCTTCAAGGGGCGGCCGGCTCGTTCTATGCGGTCCGCACTGTTGCGGAATTCACTTAGAATTCCGTCCGTGATCCACGGATGGATGAGAATGCTCCTGGCAGTCTTGCTGGGCAATCTCATCTACTGGGCGGCCACACCCTTTCTTCCGGATTTCCTCGTTCATGATCTTTATAAACTGGACGCCGGACTTCTGCTGGACTTCGGAATATGCACTACCGCGTACCTGTTTTTGAAAGGAGGCTGACATGCCTCGGCACACGAGGGACGTGTCGGTCCGCGGCAGCCGGGACCAGGCGCCGAGTTCGAATAGGAGAAGAAAACCCGAGCCGTGGTACAGTCTCTCGCGAAAGCCCATGAACATCATTCACGTTGAAAATTTGATCAAGAAATTCGGCACAATTACGGCGGTAGACAACATCCAGCTCAACGTTGAATCGGGACAAATGTTCGGTTTTCTTGGACCAAACGGAGCGGGAAAGTCGACGACGATCAAAATTCTCGCGACTCTGCTGCGGCCAACGGCAGGCAAAGCGGTGGTGGCGGGCTTTGACGTTCTTACAAATCCGAATGAAGTGAGACGGAGCATCGGTCTTGTGTTCCAGGATCAGTCCCTCGACGATCGCCTCACGGCGCAGGAAAACCTCTGGTTCCACGCCATGCTCTACGACCTTCCATCGAGTGTCTTCGTTGAGAGAGCCAACGATGTGCTGCGCCTCGTCGACCTGCTCGACCGGCGCCATTCCCTTGTCCGAACATTTTCGGGCGGAATGAAACGCCGGCTGGAAATCGCGCGCGGACTTCTGCATCATCCAAAGGTTCTTTTCCTGGATGAGCCGACACTCGGCCTGGACCCTCAAACGCGGAATGCGATCTGGAAACATGTCAAAGAGCTGCGGGAGGAAAAGGGCACCACTATATTCATGACGACGCATTACATGGAGGAGGCCGAACACTGCGACAGGATCGCGGTGATCGATCATGGAAAGATCCAGGCCGTAGATTCGCCGGCCATGCTCAAACGCATGATCGGCGGCGACAAGATTATCGTCAGCGGCGATGAAGCACTCGCAGATGACATCCAGAAGGCCTATAACGTGGAGGTCCAGAAAATCGGCAATGACGTTCACTTTCAGATGGCGGCCGGCGCCGAATTCGTACCCCGGCTCGTTTCTGACCTCGCAGGACGTATCAAATCGATACAAGTAAAGGAACCCAGCCTGGAGGATGTCTTTCTGAGGTTGACCGGGCATAGTATCCGCGTGCAGGAAGGAAGCTCGCTCGACCAGCTCCGCCAGGCCGCGCAACTATGGAGGAGACGATGAGACTCGCCTTGAAGACGGTCTACACGATCTGGCTCCGTGAAGCCAAAACTTTCGTCAGAGAAAAATTTCGCGTCGTCGCCATGATCGCGCAGCCGCTCCTCTATTTGGCGGTGCTCGGCAACGGCATCAGCTCGGGCGTAACTCTGAATGCCAGCGGCGGCATCAACTACCTGACATTCATGTATCCCGGTGTGATCGGCATGAGCATTCTCTTCACGTCGATTTTCTCCGCGGTTTCGATCATCTGGGACCGTGAGTTTGGTTTTCTCAAGGAAGTTCTCGTTGCGCCCGTGCCTCGATGGGCAGTCGCACTGGGCAAAACACTGGGCGGGGCGACGATTGCCATTGTTCAGGCAACGATTCTCATTCTGATTGCGCCGATCATTGGAATTCATCTTTCGCCCGGGATCATTGTTGAAATGTGGATCATGGCCTTCTTGATCGGCGTTGCGCTGACAAGTCTTGGGATTGCGATCGCCGCGCGTATGTCATCCATGCAGGGATTTCAAATGATCATGAACTTTCTGATCATGCCGCTCTATTTCTTGAGCGGCGCCATGTTCCCGCTGGCATCGGCGCCTACCTGGATCAAAGCCCTGATGACCGTAAATCCCCTCACGTATTTTGTTGACGGTCTGCGCAACATCCTTTTCTCTGGGACTACAATGGCGACCGGAGGGCTCGTCGGGCGAACCATTGTTGAGGTCGCGACCCGAGCCGGGCTCATCCGCTGGAGCCTCATTTTCGACCTGGCTGTCGTGGCTGTCGTGGCTGTCGTGCTTACCGCCGCGGGTGCTTACCGTTTCAGCAACCAGGCTGAATAGACGGACACAGAGAATGAACGCGGGCTAAAGCCCGCGACTACAGGTTGCCCAAACGTTGTCGCCTCCATGTAGTCGCGGGCTTTAGCCCGCGTTCCAAGTGTGGAAAATCAATCAAGAACCCCCCATGAAATTGCATTAAGCGCGGTGCTTTTACTCGGATATCGCATTTGGCCCGCCATCACACTGGGAGCATTGATCGCAAATCTAACGACGAGTACTCTGTCAGTCACATCCCTGGGCATCGCGGCCGGTAACACTCTGGAAGCTCTTGTTGGCGCATATCTGCTCAATCGTGTGATCGGGTTTCGCCCCTCCCTGGAACGATTCCGGGATTTTTTCGGCCTGATCTTCTTCGGCGCTATGGTCAGCACAATGGTCAGCTCAACGATCGGAGTAACGAGCCTGTGCTTGACGGGAATGCAACCTTGGGCGCGATTCGGGTCCCTGTGGGGTGTGTGGTTTCTCGGCGACGGAATGGGTGACGTGATCGTCGCGCCGCTTGTGCTGACGCTGGTGGCAAACGAATCGCGCCGGCGCTTGCGTTCGCGCGATCTGCCCGAATTCATCGCGCTTCTTATTCTCCTGGCCGGCCTGCAGGTGCTTGTTTTCGGCTGGCGTGGACCGACCGAGCTGAGATACTACCTGTACGCCATTTTTCCTCTTCTGATCTGGTCGGCTCTACGTTTCGGAACGTGTGGGACAGCCATAACGGTGTTTGTCACCTCAAGCATGGCTATTTTCAGCACGGTTGAAGGATTCGGTCCCTTTGCGATCGACACCATCAATGAAGGCCTCATATCACTACAGTTGTTTATGGTCGTTGCCGCGAGCACCGGCATGATCATGGCAATTGCCGTGACCGGGCGGGACGAGGCCAGGGCTTCCTTGCGCCGGAGTGAACAACGATACAAGTCGCTTGTGCTGGCTTCTTCTCAGGTGGTGTGGTCCACCGAACCTGGAGAGCTTTCACGGGCCAAACCAAAGAAGAGATGATGGGCCGCGGTTGGATGCGAAAGCTTCATCCCGATGACATCCAACGCGTCAGTGAGGTATGGGCACATTCCCTGGCAACACGAACTGCCCACGAAATCGAATTTCGAGTCCTGGCCGCCGATGGGACCTACCGTAACGTCTCGGCGCGGGCGGTTCCGGTTCTCGAAGCCAACGGCAATATCCGGGAATGGGTCGGAGCGCTCACAGATATCACGGAGAAGAAGAACTCCGAACAAGAGATGCGGGAAGCAAATCGGAGGAAAGATGAATTTCTTGCAATGCTCGCGCACGAATTGCGGAACCCGCTGGCGCCCATTCGCAATGCCGTGGAGATCATCCGCTCGAGCAAGACCGATACCGCCAGGATCGACTGGACCTGCGAGATCATCGAACGGCAGGTTCAACATATGAGCCGCTTATTGGACGACCTGCTGGACGTCGCACGGATCACTCATGGACAGATTCAGCTCAACAAGGAGTCCACAGACCTCACTACTCTTGTCCGCCGAAGCCTCGACGCGTCGCGCACCGTCGTGGAAAAGAAGAATCTCCGTCTCGTGACGGACTTTGTACCCGGCCCTGTACCGATTTCCGCCGACGTCACCCGCATCGAGCAGGTCATCACGAATCTATTAAACAATGCCGTGAAATTCACTCCGTCCGGCGGGCAAATTATGGTCAGCGTGCACCATGAGGGGGATTCCGCGATGTTGCGAGTCGTCGACAATGGCCGCGGCATCGCGCCGGACTTGCTCCCGCGCATCTTTCAGCTTTTTGAGCAAGGCGACCGATCTCTGGCGAGGTCTGAAGGCGGATTGGGTATTGGACTCACACTCGTTCAGAATCTGGTGCGCATGCACTCCGGGACGGTTGAAGCAAAGAGTGAAGGCCCGGGCCGCGGCAGTGAGTTCATGGTGCGTTTGCCGATGATGCCTTCCTGAATCCGGTACACTTAATGGTCTGCAGAAATTTTTCTTCGACGGACAAAATATGATTTCCGGGCGAGGTCCTAATTGTGTCCGGCCGTGCGCAGCTTCTGGACTCTTAAGGTAGATGTGATGATAGCCCCAAGAAGAGGAAATAGAGCGAGAGTCAGAAGCGCGACGGTAAAGCTCCCGGTTCTGCTCCGCACCAGCCCGACCAGGTAGGGACCGAGAAATCCTCCGAGGTTTCCCACCGAATTGATCAGTGCAATTCCGGCCGCGGCGCCTGTTCCACTCAGGAACTGCGACGACATTGCCCAGAACGGACCGAGTGTTCCCCAGATTCCTACGGCTGCGAAAGCAAGCGCCAGAAGTTCACCGGCGGGCGCCTTGATGAAGGCGGCAGCAATAAGCCCGACCGCTCCGGCGAGCGCTGAGCTAGCGACATGCCATCGGCGGTCGCCGGTGCGGTCGGAACTTCTTCCGATGACGACCATTCCAAAGGATGCGGCAAGATACGGAATGGCGCTGAGAAATCCGACCATCAAATTGCTCAATCCAGAGAAGGACTGAATGATCTGAGGCAGCCAGAAGCTCACACCGTAGAAGCTCATGATGATTGCAAAGTAAATCAGGCTGAAGTTCCACACTCGGCTGCTGCCTATGGCATCGCGCAAAGTGTGATGGCCATGCTCCAAAACGTGCTTACGTTCCTCTTCGAGCCGGGATGCGATCCAGGCCTTCTCGGCGGTGCTCAGCCAACTTGCGTTCCTTGGCCCATCCGGAAGGTACATCAATGTAACGAAACCGAGAATGACCGCCGGCAAACCTTCAATGAGAAACAACCACTGCCAGCCTGCGAGTCCTGCGGCACCACTCATTTCCAGCAGAGCACCAGAAGCCGGGCCGCCCACCACACCAGCGATCGCGGTCGCTGTCATAAAGCGCGCCACCGCTCGGCCGCGAGCCTCCGCGGGAAACCAGTAAGTAAGGTAGAGAATCATGCCTGGAAAAAATCCTGCTTCCGCAACACCAAGAAGGAATCGCAATGTGTAAAAGGTCCATGGACCCCGGACAAACATCATGGCTGAAGAAATGACGCCCCACGTCGCCAGGATGCGTGCCATCCAGATGCGGGCGCCTACCCGTTCCATGATGAGATTGCTCGGAACCTCGAAAATGAAATACCCGACGAAAAAGATTCCCGCGCCCAATCCAAATACTGCCGGATCGAACTTCAATGCTTCGTTCAACTGTAGCGCTGCAAAACCTACGTTGATGCGGTCCAGATAGGCCACGATATACAACAGAAACATGAACGGGATGAGGCGCCGTGTCAGTTTTGAAAGGAGGGCCTGCTCGGAAATCACACGAAGGCCAGCAAAATTGTAAATGCGGCGGCGGTTATTCTCATCGATTTCTCCTCAAGTATCGGGGAGTTTACTTAGGAACATTGCGCTGATTTTCGTCATGATTGTCTTCCCTTAAAACATGAAGCGCATTGAAAGTTGGAGCCGGCGAGCAGGCCGCGATGCGATTGCGCGCCCAAAGAAGGGTGAACTCAAGTTGCCGATATACCCGGAATAGTTCACTCGGTTCGTGACATTGAAAGCATCGATGGCAGTCGTGATCTTTGGGCTCTTCTCCTTCTTAGATGCATCCCAGAAGAAGTCTTTCGACAAGCGCAGGTCGAGGCTGACATATCCCGGTCCCTCCAAAGTGTTTCGACGAACACCGCCAGGCCGGTCGAGAGCCAAGCCGTCGTGATTATCATCGCGTCCAGTGATCATGCTGTAGGGCCGTCCGGATTCCGCCTGGAGCGCGACTCCGAGATTGAAAAGCCGGCCGGCTTTAATCGTGCCGAGTATATTAAAGCGATGGCGCTGGTCGGAATCCGCTCTAGACCATTCTCCTGACAGGTCATAATTGTTGGCTGGAAACGAACGGATGCCGCCGCTGTTGTTGTACGCTTGTCCTAGCGTGTACTGCGCCATTCCCGCAAAGTATCTAGTCACGTTTCCACGAAATGAAATCTCTAACGAATCCGTCACCTGCCGGCCGGAGGTCTCGATTTGCCGGAGTACATTGAGCGAGGGATCGGGACGCGCAGCATAGAAAGGTGGAATCGGCGCGTTGATGTCTCGTGAGCGGAATAGGCTACCTGACGTCCGGAAATAACTTACAGTCAGAGTCGTGCCGCGTTGTAACTGCTGTTCCACGGACAAGCTGTGCTGAAACGTGTAAGGGATCTGAACATGAGGATCGAGCCGGACCACACTGGTCGGCTGTGCCGGCGCGCCGTATACAAACGGATTCGGGTACGTGGGATTGGTAAGAAGGAAACGCTCAAGGCGTGTGCCGTCATACCGGAGGAGATCGAAAATCGGTAGGGGACCGGTTCGATCGTAGAAGATTCCGGCGCCACCTCTGATGACCGTCTTGCGTGATCCTTTCGGAGCATACGCAAACGAAAGGCGCGGTCCGAAGTTATTGTTGTCATCAAAATAACTCTGCCAGTCGTACCGCAGCCCGGCCGTAAGCTGAAAGTTACGGCGCACCTGATACTCATCCTGAAAGAAACCACCGAAGAGCTTTTCCCAAAATACAACGTGCCCGTTGCCGCGTTGTTGATCGAAAGAGAATGGCCGTCCTTTGACATAGTCCTCGAGCGATGAGAATGAGAAGGTGCCAGCGGAATTGGTGTTGTCGTCTAAGCCCCGGCGGCTTACATCGGGAATGTTGAATCCGGACTTGAAGGTGTGTTTACCGTGTGTCCAGGAGACAATATCGTCAAAGATCAAGTGATTTTCTGTCTGCAACCTATCGCCCTGCGACCCGCCGCCCGTGAATGCATCCAACACGATGATCTTGGGCTCGGATTGAACGCTCATCGTCGGCGTGTGTTGCCTTGCAATGAGAAGACGGAACTGATTCACAATGGCGTTGGAAAACGCCGTCTTCTGAGTGTAAAAAAGCTGATCTTCGCGATCGTGAAAATTCGTCGCAGCCTCGGGTAAGGTGACGCCGCCCACTCCCTGATTCTGGATCTTCAGGTTGCGATAGTGGAATCGGACCGAGTACGTCGTCTTGTCGCTGTGCTGCCGGTTCAATTCGATGGAAAAATCCGTATTCCGCTGAGGAGCGGGGACATTTTGATGCACCAACCCGGCAGGTTCGAGGGCAAATACGATAGCCTCGTTGTCTTCCTCTTGCCGTTGTCCTGTGAACATGAACGAAGTCGTTTTGCCGTCACCGATTGGTCCCAGTAGGCTGCCTTCGAAAATACGCCGCTGTTCCGCCGGCTTTAGGATTGCAAAGGGATCGCGCGCATTGAGCCGCGCGTCGCGGAACAGGAAGTTCATTGTCCCGTGATATTCCGAAGAGCCGGGTTTCGTCGTGATCTCAATGCGCGCCCGGCCGGGGCGGTTATATTCGGCGGAGTACGGATTCTGATTGATGGTCACCGCCTGGATCGCCGAGGCCGACAGCGCACTGGTTGCCTGGATCCCATCGATAATTAAAGTGACACCATCGGTTCCGAGCGCGCTGTTATCCAAAAACCGGGACATCGTGGCGACAATGTCCTGGTCGAAGATCGGCAAATCATCCAGAGCCTGGCGATCCACGGCGGCCACATCCCGGTTCTCGCTGGGATCGGTGCTGACTTCCGGCGTATCCCCGCTCACGGTGATCTGCTGATTGAGAGTTTCGATAGAGAGAACAATCCGCAATCGCGCCGGCGGCCGGGTGCCGACGACGAGCTTAGTGGTATCCGTCTTGAATCCCTCTCTCTGAGTGCGCACCTCGTAACTTCCAGGTTGAAGCCTGTCGAAACGAAAAGTGCCTGATGCATCGGTCGTCGTCGTGCGCTGTTGCTGTCCATCCTTCAGCAGATCGACTTCGGCCCCAAAGAATGTGGCTCCGGTTTGGTCCTGCACGATTCCGTTAATGACCAAATTGGGCTGTACCTGCGCCTGAACAGACCGCGCGCAGATCAGCATGAGCAGCAATGATGTACAAAGCCATAGCCGTGCGTTGCGCCTTGATGGTGTGGTCGCTCCTGTCTTGCTCAGAACGTGAACCTCGCTTGCAATTCCAGGCGCCGATTATTGGCCGCCTCGGAAAATCCAGCGAACCCGCCTCCGCCTGCCGGTTGATTCGCGCGCCCGAATAACGGCGATGTGATGTTACCAATGATTGGCCCGGGATTCGTGTGGTTGAGGATATTCACCATCTCCATCGTGATGCTCAAAGTGTAAGGGCGCTTGATCTCACTCCCTCCCGAGGAGCGCGACCGGCTCTGTGCGGCTTCCGCGGGCTTGGGACCAAGTTTCACAGCTTTGGTGATGTGCATATTCACCGAAATCGTCCCAGGGCCGCGGCCATAGTTCCGATGCAGGATTCTCTCGTCCGGCGTTGGATTGGGATCAAGCAGGCCGTAGACAGTCTGAATGACGCCAGGCCTGTTTGGATCTGCAGCAATGCCCGGCCTTCCATTGAACAATGTCGTTCCGTAAATATCCCGGCCGGCGGTGATATCAAATGGCGGTCCGGACGCCACATTTACGAGCGGACTGAACAATACATTCCACTTCGTGTTGATCGATCCACCGAGGCTCATGCGGCGACGGACATCGGTTGCCGCCGGCCCGTATTCCCCCGCAATGCTGTATGGATTCGCTGGAAACGTACCGAGACCATCCGTATTACTCATGGCATGGTTCAGCGTGTACGACCCCGTCAGTGAGACGTACTTGCTTGCGCGCGAGTTCACGGTCACGATCAATTGGCGCTGGTTGTACAGTCCGGATGATTCCATGAGGAAAACCGCACCAACCGGTCCAAGAGGATAAACACCGCTGCCCGGGACATCAGGATCGTAGGTTCCTGTCAACGGTGCGTTGACGTCCCGTGACCGCAGCATGTGCAACCCATGAGAATTCGCGAACGTGAGGGCCATCGTTGTATTGCGCGGGAGTTGCCGCTCAATACTGATCATCGATTGATAAAACGCCGGGGCAACCAGGGCAGGGCTCACCTGTTCACGAACCTGCATAGATTGAAACGCCGCCAGAGAAGAGATCGACGGAGGGGAAGGAAAGAAGTCCGGATTCGTAAGGATGTACTGCTGCTGGCGGACGCCGTTGCGGCGAAGCGCCGTCATGGTGTTTGCCAACCCAAAACGATCATAGAAAATGCCGAATCCCGCGCGGGCTACGGTCTTCGGCGCCAGACCCCAGGCGACGCCAACCCGCGGTGCGAGGTCATGCCGGTCGTGAATGTTGGTCTGCGCTTCGTAACGGAAGCCGAGGCTCATGGTCAGCGACGGACTGATTTTCCAGTCGTCACTGATGAAAGCTCCGAGATCGAACTGACTTGCTGAAAGGCCTGAGTCACCAGCAATGATGCTGAATTGAGTTGCGCCACCACCGAGAGTCGCAGTCTGCAGAGGGGTGAATCCGAGTCTCTGGAATAGGAGCGTCCGCCGATACCTTTCAATGGAAGTGATCGTGGCGGGTACTGCCTGACCTGCGGAGTCAAGAACCGGCTGATTGTTTGCATCCAGGAGCGGCGCATCGCCGCCACTAAAAGTGAACGTGCCTTTAAAGTTTTGCGGTGAGACGTTGTCATCTGCCTGGCGGCGCAACCTCATACCAAATCGCCAACTGTGCCGTCCGTGGACCACACTCACGTAATCCTGAAATTCATAATTGTTTTGCGTATCGAAAGAATGCCCGGCCGGGGACGCGCCACCGTTGAACGCCCCGAGCACCTGAATTGCGGGCCCGACGGTTGTGGGCGTAATTTGGTTACTCGTCCGGAAGAACTGAAAGCGTGCTTCGTTCACCATATTTTCCGCGAACACAGCCGTCTCTGTAGCCTGGACCGTATGCGTAGTCGTCGTGGTGCCGGCAGCCCGTGAGGTCAAATTGAACCCGCCGACACCGGCAGAGGGAATGTCCACGTGCATGAAACCGTAGCGCACGGTTAGCGTATTGTTGGGGCTGAGTTGGTAATCCGTGCGCGGATTGATGCCGAGGCGGCGCTGTGGGATGCGGAACACATCTGTGAACGGATCGATGATGCCCAATGTGACGGGATCGAGCGTCGTGCCGTTGATAATGGCGCCATTGTCGGTGGCATCCCGGCGGACATCCAGAAAGAACGAGGCGCGCTTGCCCATCGGGCCACTCAGGTTCCCGCCGTATTCCCTGAGCAGAAACGGCGCCTTCTGGTGGGCGTACGGATTACGAGAGTTCCAAAAGTCGTTTCCGAAATTGAAAAATCCGGAGCCGTGAAACTGATTGGTTCCCGGCCTGGTCAATATCTCGACGCGTCCCGTGCCAACTCTGTCGTATTCCGCTGAGAACGGATTCTGATTGATCCGGATCTCGCGAATGGATTCCTTGGAGGACAATTGGCCGTTGCTAAAGCCGTCGATAAAGACCGAAGCGCCGCCAGGTCCGGCAGCTGGGCCGGCGATCGCAATCAATTCGGCGATGAGATCATCCGGATTGTCGGAAAGCGCTTGCAAGTCGTTGCCGGCAAGAACGGTCGCGCTGGCATTATTCGCGGGTTCCGGAGTCACAGTAACCGCGCGATCCTCGACTGTCACCTGCTGCGCCACCGAAGCCACTTTCAACTGAAGATTCAATATTTGAGCTCCGGGCCGGATCATGACCTTGAGAGGCGCCACCGTGAGATCCGGTGCGGAAGCTTCAACAACATATTCGCCAGGAGTAATGCCGGTGAGGGAATACGATCCATCGTCACCAGCGATGGCCCTATTCGCGGTTGCCGCGTTGCCAGTAAGTGTGATCTTTGCGCCCGGAACAATCGCGCCGGACTCGTCAGTGACGATGCCGCGTAAAGTGCCGGTTTGTGCAAACAAAGCGGATGAGAACAAGAGCGAGACGAAGACGCCGAGTAACAGTTTCATATCTCAAGTCCCCTAACTTATTCCCATAAGAAGTACGTAACCAAAGAATCCCGACGTTACGACAGGATGCTAAACCATCGATCTGAAAATTTGCTGAAGAACACGCAAAAAAAACGAATTACCGTTTTTCAGGCAATTTTCATGAAGGCACGATAGCGTCACCAAATCACTTTCAGCGCAAATTGAATCTGGCGCGCCGGTGTTTGTGTGGAGGTGATCAGTCCCGCGCTTGGGATGGGATTCCCTGCCTGATCGAAGACAGTGAGGTTGTCGGTCGGAGAGGCAAAATTCGCTCTATTAAAGAGGTTAAAAAACTCCGCCCTGAACTGAACATTCGTGTTTTCTGAAAACAGCCGGGTGTGATTGTTCTTAAAAACCGACGCGTCAAACTTCGACACGCCGGGTCCAATTAACGTGTTGCGCCCGAGGTTGCCTCGAAGGCTGGCTGGAGTTGGAAAAGCCAGGCACTGAGTTTTGAAGTAATGGTTGGGATTCCCGGGGTTGGTCAACGTCTCGCAGCCTGGCCCGAGCACCCGATTCAGCGGCTCGTTGGTTTCATCCAGCTTCATGCCCAATGGGTCGCCGCCCAGCAATGGAGTAAATGGCTGACCACTCGAAGCCCTATAAATGCCTCCCACCTGCCATCCGCCAAATGCCCATTCGGTCAGCCGTGAGCGCATTTTGGGAGCGGGCACTTCCCACGTAAAGTTGGAAACAAAGGTCTGGCGCACATCGAAGTCCGACAAGCCCCGAGTTGTACGCTGGTCGAAGAATAGGGGGTTGAGGAGCCCGTTAGGATAAGCGTCGTCAGCGACCGTCGCCGAGAGCGTATCAATGCTCTTGCCCCAGGTGTATGCGCCGCGAACCTGGAGACCATGGCTCACTTTTTTTGTGATGACCATCTGCAGAGCGTTATAGAACGAGTTGGCTTGCCATAGCATTCCAGTGACGCGGCCAAAATTTGGGTTCAGTTTCTGACTGCTCGGTGCCGGAGGGAAGAGGTAACCGGCTGATGTCAGCGTTGGCAAAACCATATCGAAATTATCGACCCTGAAGGGCTGGTGGACACCCCGTGATCCCACGTAACCGATCGTGAGAATAAGGCCAGCCGGAATTTCGCGTGATGCGCTTAGGTTCCATTGCATCACATAGCTGCGCTTTGGAGCGTGTTCAACATAGCTAGCGGAACCGGCCGTCGAGGTGCCGGCCGACTCCAGAAAGGCCTCGGTTGGAAATGAACCTGGCGGGAGGACATCCCCGAATATCCGGTTCGAGAACGGAAGCGGAAATGGTGTGATCAAGGTGAATGTGTAGGGCAGCGGCAATACATCGAAAATGCCAAAGCCACCTCGGATAGCCGACTTGCCATCCGCGAACGGGCTCCACGCAAATCCAACCCGCGGTTCGAAGTTACGAAGCGTCGGGTTCAAAAAGTAAGGAGAGCCCAGGTGTGGCTCAGTGTCGGTCAAATGAAGCAGGTTCGAGAGCCTGCCGTGAGCCTCAGCAGGAACCGTGGCCATCTCATAGCGCAAGCCCGCGTTGATGGTCAAATTTCTCCGGAGACGGATATCGTCCTGCACGTACGTCCCGAAGAGTGTCTGGCGAATCCCAAACGTAGGTATGGGAATGGGAAGCAAGCCGGCAAAATTTCGCGGCCGGTTGGTTAAGAAGTCGGAAAGTGAACTGAACTTGAAAACGCCGTTGGTTCGGCTTGTCAAAAGTAAGTTGTCCTGCATGCGCTCCACGAGCACGCCAAACTGCACGGCATGAACTCCTTTGATGAGAAAGACGTCATCAGTCCATTGAAATGAATTCCAGAAGATGTTCCTGCTACTACTTCGCGTTCCTGGGCGCTGCGCGTTCAATCCCCCGGTGAAGTTCGTAATTCCGGGCACAGCCTGTACCTCCCCCACGAATTGCCCGGGGATGAAGCCGAATGCGGCATCCGCCAGCAAAGGGTTCATGACCCTGGACACTCCGCCCTCGATAGCCACGGCCCGATTGAAGCCAAACCGGGCAGCATTCAGGAACTTCGAACTGAAGATGTGTTGTTCACGGAGCGTGACGAGTTGGCGCCGCGATACAACGTTCGCCAGCAGCTCGTCAAATGCATCCGGCTGGACGACTTTCGAGTTGTCGCGCATAAACGTGCCGGAGATGCTATCCCGCTCCGAGAACTTGTGATCGAGTTTAGTGGTGAGGTAATTTTCCGTTGTAGCTTGCTGCCCGGCAAAGCTGAAGATTCCGGTATCCCCAGGCCCTAGCAGGGGTCCATTCGGTAATGGATAAAATGCCTGGAGATATCGCAAGACTGCCCGATCGACCAGCACGGACCCTGTCGAAAGCACACCCTTCCGCGCTGCCGCTGAAGGTACGGTATTAACCTGCGTAATACCCAGTGACTGGCGAAGTCCTTCATAATCGGCGAAAACAAAGGCCCGGTCCTTCCGAAGTGCTCCTCCCAGGGAACCGCCGAATTGATTCCGCTTGAACGGCGGAATCCTGGCGTCAAAGAAATTTCGCGCATCGAAAGCGCTGTTGCGTAGAAATTCGTAAACGCTTCCGTGAACAGCGTTCGTTCCTGAGCGCGTGACAGCGTTGATGACCCCACCTGTGGTCCGGCCAAATACAGCCGGATAATTACTTCCCAGAACGGAAAACTGCTCAACAGCATCTACACCGAGGTTGTCACCCAAAACACTTCCAGGCGCTCCGTTCGAGTAGTCGTTGATGCTTACGCCATCGAGACGATAGCTATTTTGATCCGGGCGCGCGCCGGAAATACTCAACGCTGCTCCAAAACCCCGCTGAGAGTTGCCTCCGCCCTGGGCGCTCCCGGTCTGCACGCCAGTGACACCCGCCTGAAGCGTGGCGAGTTGAGTCCAGTCACGCCCGTTGAGCGGTGAATCAACTACTGTAGAAGTACTGATGTTTCCGGCGACTGCAGAAGAAGCTTGATCAGCGGGAGCGTCCGAAACATTCGCTCGAACTACTCGGGCGGCGTCTCCGGCTTGCATCACCACATTGAAGACCGGGCTGGCTCCCACGTTCACCGTAATGCCGGTTCGCACTTGAGTCGTGAAGCCCGTGGCAGCAGCCGTCATTTCATAGCTTCCAGGCAAGAGATCAGGTGCTGTGTAGAAACCCGTGTCATCCGTAGCGACCGTACGTGCAACGCCTGTGGCCACGTTGATAAGCGTGACCTGCACGTTCGGTATAGCAGCCTGCGAGGTGTCCGTCACAGTGCCGGAGAGTGACCCGCCGGAGACCTGAGCATTAAAGCTCACGCAGAGGAGATTGGAAAATGCCAGTAAAGCCGCGACTCGAAAAATCATGTCACAGCCTCACGATCCATGACAGCAAGCGTCGATTTCTCATTTGGTCCTCCCCTCTGCGATCTACTCATTGCGCGTCATACACGAGGATCTCGGAGCCCGGCTGTCCCCGGTGGGGTGCCCTTCGCGACATCAACGACTTGGACCTTCTTATCCGGAATATTCACGAAAACCGCGAGTGCCGTTTTTCTCAAGCTCAAATGACTCGGGATGGGCGTCCACGATGGGCTCGCGTTGGGATATGGTACTCCCCCAACCTGAAGATTTCATGAAGACCGCAAGCCATTTTAATATTTCAGATCGGGTTAAGTAGCATGGCCGGACAGACCAAGGTCGCCGACACTGCGGCTGGAGCCGCCAAACTCACAGTCGTGGCTCACATTTCGAATTCTTCGAAACGAATTTTGTTGTTAGAAAACTCGGAGTCAGTAAGAATGCTCGTATTATTCGGATCAAATTTTGGGTCGATGCGAACGAAATGTAACCGTCGTCGAACCGTCAACGCACGTGTCTCGAAGAGGTACGATCCGGTCGCGAAACGATCAACCACTTGTCTTAAGGGAGGTACGATATGGACGCTTCGAAAACAGCCCGGAGAGTCTTGCTGCCAGTGATCGTCGTGGTCCTGGCGGTGGGATATCTGGCCGTCGGGCGGGGCGGATGGGCCTCCGCGCCGGTGACGACGGTGCAAGCCCCCGCTTTGCGAGGTATGGCGAGTATGTCCGGCAAGGTGACTTCATCCAAGCCGTTCAAGGCCGCACAGGTCTACATCCGAAACGTAGACATGCGCATTATGTACATGGTCTTCACAAATGCGGGCCAATTTCGGGCCGTCTCGCTGTTTCCTGGCAACTATGAAATCAGTGTCACGGCGAAGGGATTTAAGTCGGATGTGCAGAAGCTGGCAGTGAAAGCCGGGGACAACCCGAAAATCAATGTATCGCTTCAAGAAGTGGCGAGCAGCAACGAGGGCGAAGCTGACCCGTTGCAAAATGTGGAAACCTTGAGGAGCAACCGCATCAAGGTGTCATTTGACACCTACGAGAACATCTTTCCAGCCGGGCCGGGACGCGACGTCGCGGAGCGGACCTGCATCATCTGTCATGGGGAAAACTTTCTTCCTTCGCAGCCTGGAAGTGCCGAGGTGTGGAACGCCCGTGTCGACCGTATGATGGGCAAAGCGAATTTCGATCGCCCCGCCAACTCATACGCAGAAGGCCTTCTGAGCTACAGAGCCCAACAGTTCCGCTTCTCGCGCAAGGACCGCGAAGACTTAGTGGCATACCTGGTCAAGAACTTCGGTGCCGGCGCGCCGCCGCGCAATGTCCGGACTGTCCAGGAAACACCCCTTGATGAAGCGAAGCTCGGCAAGGCGATGTTCATGGAGTACTACGTCCCTGAAGATCCGCCGGGACAAGGCGTGAATGCGCCGGAGTATGCCGGCCCGGGAGGACAACCCGGAAGAAGGCGGATACAGGATGTGCGGTTTGATGCGGAAGGCAACGTATACGGAAGCGATCGTGGAATCCCTCGCCGGTTGGTCAAGCTCAATCCGCGTACGGGAGAACGGAAGGAGTGGGTGACGCCCCATCCCAAGAGCGACGTCCACGAGGTGCTGATCTCCCCGGACGGCATGATTTGGATGCCGGAGCACGCCGAGGGAGGAGTGCGAAGCTACCTGCTCGGCTTCAACCCGAAGACCGAGAGATGCAGTCCCAAGCCTTCGACTCGAAGCTGAATCTTTACATGGGATGGATCATGGGTGGTGCGCTGGCCAAGTACGAGAGAGAGACAGGAAAAGTAACCGTGTTTCCCATGCCCAGCACCAACGCCATTCCGTACGGCATTGTGTCGGACAGGAACGACAACCTTTTTATAGCGGATTGGGGTAGCGGTAAAATCGTAAAGTTCGACACACGTACTAACGCGTGGACCGAATTTACGCCACCGACATACCCCGGCCAGACCCGACGTCCGAATGTGGATTATCAGAACAACATTTGGTGGGGCATCTGGGCCGCCGGCAAACGTCCTGGCAAGCTGGCGAAACTGGACCAGACGACCGGCCGGATCACCGAGTACACGATTCCTGAGCAGAACGCGCAGCCCTACGACGTCTCTCAAGACCTCGAGGGCAACATCTGGTTCCCCGACTCACCGACGGCGGATCGAGGCGCGATGATCGGTAAGTTCAATCCGAAAGACCAGACGTTCACGTTCTATCCGAAGCCGCAGTTCGGCGCTGACACGCCCAAGATACAACTCACGAAAGACGGGGCCATCTGGTTCGCGCCGCGCGGGAGCCGAGATGCACCGGCCATTAGCGTGTTGTATCCCGACATGGATAAGATCACGACGTTTGCGGCGTTCTATGTGAACGGCCCGCCGGGATATCCGTTTAAGGTGACGAACTCCACAGGGAAAAACAGTCAGTAACACATTTGCGGCCGCCGGAGCGGGTTCCGTTTCGATGGGAAACCCGCTTTGGCTGTCGAGGTGTGTCGTGGATGGTGAACTGCGAACAACCGGCTGGCGCCTAATTCTGAAAGGGGCGCGTCACAGGCATTGTTACTCTAGAACTCGATGTGAAGACTGAGGCCAGGTATCACGACCGGCCCGCGATCACGGTTGTATCCGGGATTCGCAATGTACTGCAGATCGATTGAAGCGGATACGCCGCGCCTTAATCGGGCAGCATAGTAAGCCTCCAGGATCTTTTCTTGACCGTACGTCAGTGTTCCGTCTCCAAGAAGGAAACCTTTCCCGCCTAGCTCCAAATATCGGCGGTGATCGCCCGAGATGCTGTTATGGACCCACGCAATCCCGATCTTGTCCCGTGCGCGGCGCCATGCCTTTCCTCGAATGTCGCCACCAACAGCCGCTGAGCTATTCACTTCTGTATACGCAAACGATTCGTGATGCCCTTCATTCCAGCCGACACGCGTGTATATCCGGATCTGATCTGTTAACTGCTGCTCCGCATTGAAACCGAAACCGTACTTTACTCGACCCTCTCTTCGGTGACTTTCAATATCTGGCGCTGGATCGCGATGCTGCAAGAACGCATCAATGGCCTCACGATAGCTGCCCATGTTGGCGTGATTGACATATCGGAACGCGCGACGGATGCAGTTCAAGTTCGAGATTTTCCGCCCGTGCGCGTCGGAGATTCCAGTCGAGCTTGATCCCATTGGCAACCTTCGGCATTAAGGCTTCCCCGAATCGTATTCCCCACGCGGGACTCTGATATTCGGCAATACCGCCGTACGTGTAACCGCGAGTATCCGCTGCGTAGTCGTATGCACCGTTGTTGTCGGTAGTCCAATTCATGAATTGCAAATGACTATCGCTGCCGACGGAATTCACATCGAAGAAGTCCGCAAAACTGAGTTTGCCGAAACGAATTTCCAGCCTTTTCTCCGGTTTCTCTGTATCGAGCGACAAGAAATCACGTTTAACTTCGACCTTTTCTCTACTCAATGCGATTGTCTGATGAACCATCAAGCGGGCAAGATACGGCCTTGAACCCAGGCTGGGATTGCGGACCACATCGAGATTCGTGAATCCAGCCAATCCCAGAGCATCGCTGATTCCACGGCCTCGAGCGCTCTCAACATCGAAGAGAAGCTCCGTTGACCTTGGCAGTTGAACGCCTGTGTATAACGTGAGCAGCCGCGACGTTGCCTTCTCGCGAAAAGGCTTGAGACTATTCTCACCCGTATAGCGGGCATGAAATGCAGCATGTTGCTGATGAATGAGATTGATTTGTCCAGAAATCCAGATTGGTGAGGTTTTGGAATGCGGAAAGAGCGTCGCCTCCTCCTCATCCTTGTCTACCGGTTCTGAAGGCGTTGGCGATTGGGAATACAATGAAATCGCGCAGAGTATTGCGAGACTACCCGCCAACAAGAGTTTTTTGCATTGCGCGTCCATCTAACCAATTATCACTTCAAAATTGGTTCCTTCCCACTCCCTGAACCGAGGCGGCCGCGGACCGGGAAATTTTTTGTTAAACCCTTTTTTAGGACCGAAGGAGCGTGATAGTTTGAATGCGAGCTGACAGCGTTCACGCATCGCAAGCAACGGGAAATCCAGCTCAATAAGGAGGCATCCGTGAAGACAAATGTGTTCGTAGCTTTGTTGTTCGCTTTGACGCTGACGGCAGGCACCGCGGCCGGGCAACCGGCTCCGTTCAACCAGATCGGGGTGACCATGGGTCACTGGCACATCGCCTCGAAGGACGTGGAGGCGAACAAAAAACTCTTTCTTGCCATGGGCGGCAAATTGTTCATGCCCGGCGGAAACCCGCTGATCATGTTCCCCGGCGTCTATATCAATTTGAACCTCGGGAGCGAGAAAGGCAATGGCGGCACTCAGGGTTCGGTGGTGAACCATGTCGGCTTCATCGTCAACAACGTCCAGGACCGGGTCGCCCAGTGGAAGGCCGCGGGCGTGCGGGTGCTCCCGGGCAACAACAACCGGCTGGACCAAGCCTTCGTCGAGACGCCGGACGGCGTGCGCATTGAAATCCTGGAAGACAAGACGCAGTCCATGCCGATCCGCAATGAACATGTTCACTTATCCCTACCGGAAACTGAAATCCCCAAAGCGCAAGCCTGGTATGCGAAGACCTTCGGTGGGAAGGCGGGCATCCGCAATAACGCCCCGGTCGTGGACATCCCGGGAGTACAGCTCCGGTTCGCCAAGGCCGACGCGAAGCAGGCGCCGACGCGAGGGCGTGTGCTGGACCACATCGGTTTTGACGTGAAGGACCACCAAGCCTTCGTGAAGAAGATCGAGGCGGAAGGCATCAAGCTCGACGAGCCGGTTCGCAAGTCTCCCACCGGCAGCACCATTACGTACATCACCGATCCCTGGGGTACCCGCATCGAGATTGTCGAACGGGCACCGTTAGGGCCGGGGGTGCAATAACCGTCAGCCTGATCAATGGGGCAAGGATACGCGGAATGCCCATTCTGCGGAGTTGAATACGGCGCCACGTCCAGCCGTCCTGCTTCGATTGCCGGAGGAGAAGATGACCAGAATATTGAAAGCCGCGATTGCAGGCGTGCTCGCGAGTTTCGTTGCAAGCGCTCAATCTTCGAAAGACAACGCCGTCGTGCGGCTTGATCCCGCCCTGGATGCGCTGGTCTCGCCCGATGCCAAGGTCGAGCTGGTCAAGGGCGGCTTCGGCTTCACGGAAGGGCCGGTGTGGGTGCAGAACGGCGGGGAGGGGTATCTGCTGTTCACCGATATCCCGGGCAATGTGATCTGGAAGCTCACACCAGACGGCAGAGCGTCGGTCTATCTCAGCAATGTCGGCTACAACGGGCCGGAGGTCTGGCGCTGGGGCGGCATACAGAACAACGGCCGCGAGCGCAACGATCCCGGGTTCGAAGAATTCGCCATGATCGGCGCGGACGGGCTGACTCTCGACCGCCAGGGGCGGTTGATCATCGCCACCTTTGCGGGCCGCTCGCTCATGAGGATCGAGAAGAACGGCCAGCGCACCGTGCTGGCCGACCGCTATGAGGGGAAGCGCTTCGGCGGCCCCAATGACGTCGTGGTCAAGCGCGACGGCGCGATCTACTTCACCGATACGTTCGGCGCCTTCCGCCTGCGCGAGAAGGATCCGCGCAGGGAGCTCGATTTCAATGCGGTGTACATGTGGAAAGACGGCAAGCTCACGCTGGTGGTCAAGGACATGCCGGCGACCAACGGCCTCGCCTTCTCACCCGACGAGAAATATCTCTACGTCAACGGCAGCCGCGACAATTATGTCAACCGCTACGAAGTGCGCGCCGACGGTATGCTCGCGAACGGCAAGCTGTTTATCGACATGAGCAAGGCAACCGGAACCGGGGTCACCGACGGCCTGCGAGTCGATACCAAGGGCAATCTCTACGAGACTGGCCCCGGCGGCGTGTGGATCGTCTCGCCGGAAGGGAAGCATCTCGGCACCATCCGCGCGCCGGAGACTTCTACCAATATCGGATTCGGCGACGCCGACAAGAAGACGCTCTACATCGCCGCGCGCACGGGAATCTACAGGATCAGGGTGAACACGCCGGGCATCTGAAAGATGCAGAGTTCGTTCCTCAATTACGGGCTATGCTTCACAAACTAGGAGGCAACATGGAGATCACCCGTCGAGAAGTACTCGCCAGTGCGCTACTACCGTTCTTGCAACTTGCTGGTGGCCCCGGCGCCAGCGCTCAACGCGTGCCGGACGGCACGTTGTTTCAGCACGACCTGCCGAACATTACTCTTGATGACTGGCAAGTCACCGTAAGCACGATCAATCTAGAACCTGGAAGTGTGGGACGCCCGCACCGCCATCCCGGATTCGTACTCGTGTACATTCTTGAAGGTGAAGTCGTCACTAAAATTTCCGGTCAACCGGAAGTAACCTACTCAGTCGGCCAAATGTTTTATGAGCAGCCCGGCAGCACCCATGAGGTCAGCCGGAATGCGAGTGCAACGAAACCAGCAAAGTTTCTTGCACTTATATTCGCGCAAAAAGGCCTGGCGTTGGTCACTCCTGCGTAGCGTGTAGCGAAACCGCTTGCGGCCGTTAGCTACCTATCCAAGTGGGACCGGTCCTTTTCGTTTTCAGCACAGACCGACTCTAGAGTGTCTGTATCCGGCATCAGGCGCATGGGGAACTTCACTGTGAACGGCCGCGTATACATCTTGGAGTCATCGATAGTCACTTCAACATCCATGTGCCCGAAATCCCTGCGCCGGAAGCGCTCCACTATGTGCATCGATTCACTGTGCGGGTGGCCGAATCCATCAAGCCAGGTTCTATCGTTAAAGCCTATGGTATCGACGACCAAGGTATCGCCTTGCCACTTGCCAACCGAGTACCCCATCCATGAAGGCTCGGGAGTGCCGGGGAGCTTGCGGCCGTCCGTGTAAATCTGGCGAGGAGGGTTGTTGTCCTCAAGTAGGAGCACCATCTCGGTCGGCGTTTGGATCATCTTGAAGGGTGCGATCAAGGTTGAAAAAGGCACGCCGCCGGGAAGACAGTGTGATGTCGGAATGTCCCTTCCATGAGTTTGCGTGCGTTGCGCAAATAGTGCGGCCGCCTCGGGCCGCATCGGCTCCTCTTCAGGTTTAAAGTCCGCGAGAATATTCAGAAAATACTTGGAGACGGTTTGTAAATCGACTCCCGGGTCCACTAGATCCGCGGCCCCACCCAATAGACGCAACGTTTCGCCGGGTTGCGACCCGTGGGCCTGCCAGACTCCCGAGAGATCCGGCTTGCCATTCGAGGCGCGTGGTGCAGGCGCAGAGAGGTTTGGCTTGCCGTCCCGCGTGCGCGGAGTTCGCGGGTCTGGTTGGTCCAACCACTGGGCATTCGCGCACGTTGCGCATGCAAGCAGGACACCGATCAACGCTTTTCGACTGTACATATTTTCCAGCATCGCACGTCCCAACGGGCTGAGCGTAAGGACAGTGCATAGTCTCTCCCTCTGACGATGGAGAAATCGAGCGACTGACGGCCTCGTTGGCTGAACGCCAACAGCCACAGCGTGGAGCCGTTCTGGTGGGCAGGCGACAAGATCGCCTGCCCACCAGAAAGGTAGAACTCTCCCTCTATTGGGGAGACTTGAGCTCGGCGTATACTTGCGTGGCGAACCGCTGCGCGACAGTGGTGGTCGTGTTGCCAACCTTGGCGTCAGACTGGGGAACCTTGGAGTCGAAATCAGCCCAAGGCTTCGCGGCGATTACGTCGGCCTCGCTCTTGCCCTCCTTGATCATTCTCGAAATGCGATCCCGAACCGCAAGCATCATGTCCCGGTGCGCCATCACGGCGGTCCGGTCCACGGTGGGGCCATGCCCCGGAATGATCTTGGTGTTGGGCCCAGAACGCGCGATGATCTGGCCGAGCCCATTGATCATGCCGTTCAGTTGGCCGCCGTTGCCTCGGTCGATATTGGGGTATTGGACGGACCGGAAAAAATCGCCGGTCATGATCACGTCGTTCTGCACGAAGCGGACCATGGTGTCGCCGTCGGTGTGAGCGGTCGGGATCGGAATCAACTGCACGTCCTCGCCATTCATGTGGAGCGCGAGCTGTGAGTTTGCGTTATAGGTGATCACCGGGAGCCCCACCGGCAGAGTGGCGGGAGGGGTGGTACCGTTCGCGGCCGGGGCGGGGTGCATGAGCCGGTTCCGCAGGCTTCCGCGGGCCAGGATGGTAACGCCTAGCTTGCCGAAATTCTCATTACCGCCGGTGTGGTCGCCATGCACGTGCGTATTGACCATGTATTTGATCGGGGCGTTGGTGATCTGCTTGATGGCGGCGACAATCTTGTCAGTCAACGGGGCAAACTGACCGTCCACCATGAAAACCCCATCCGGACCAGCCAGCACGCCGATCGTGCCGCCTTGTCCGTCGAGGGTGTAGAAGTTGTTGCTGATCTTGTTGGTCTTGATCTGAACCTTGCTGAAGTCGGGCGCCTGGGCATTGGCGAACACGGCCATGATGGCCAACGCCGCCAGGACCACAAACGAAAATCGAATCGCTGTTCTTCTCATGGGTGGTTTCTCCTTCCATACGGGCCATACGGGAGTCAGGGAAATGGGCGTAGTCTACCACCTTCTTGAGGTCCGCGGGTAGCTGTCAACGACTCTTTCCAAAAACCCGGACGGAGACCGATCGTGAACCGGAACTCATTCTTCGCCGCCTCGGTCAGACTCCATCTGAGGCGGATTTTCGCGGTAGGATCTGCGCTTTTTTTCTGCTTGCCCCAGACAAAGGAGTGGATTATGACCAGGAAAGCTTTCGGCCTTGTCGGCTTAGCCGCGATGCTGTTGGCGGCGCCTGCGTTCTCGCATCATTCCTTCGCCGTGTTCGATCAGTCGAAGGTGCTCCACATGGCGGGCACGGTAAAAGAGTTCGAACTCGTCAACCCGCATGCCTGGCTTCATCTCAACATCGTCAACGAAAAAGGTGACGTGTTGGTCAGATTGATGACGGTCAGCTTATAGACGACGTGATCGTCCTCTGCCGAATAGATCATCGACGGAAAACCCTTGGCAAAAACCGAATCGTAGGGCGACTTCATCGCTTGTGGCTTGGCGGGGCCACCCCTCCTTCGCCAAGGAGGGGAATTCCGGCTCATTCTGTTTTCCTCGTTTGCTGCAAATTGTCTGGCGAGATCAGGATCTCTGAACTTAGCAGAGCCCCTATTCCTTGAGTTGCTTCATCCGTTAAGGCAGAATCAATCACCGATCCAGGAGGCCAGAATGAAATCTTATGCAATCGCCCTCAGTCTTCTATTAACAGCCGGAGCTGTCATCGGCCAGACCGGCAAGGAAAGCGTTGACACGCATGTCGCAGCGGCGAAGGCCGCTGCCAGGCAGGAACACACGTCGTTATTGAATTTGTGTAGCGTACCGGAACCGGCGGCGGCTGCTCCACAGGGACAGCGGGCGGCAGCACAACCGCAAGGTCCTCCGGCTCGTTCGCAATGGCATGCGGAGCCGGTAAAGGTATTCGACAATCTCTACTTCGTCGGCATGACGGAATATTCGTCTTGGGCCGTGAACACTTCAGACGGGATCATCATCATCGACGCGATCTTCGATTATTCGGTTGAAGATGAGATTGCCCAAGGCCTGCCGAAGCTGGGACTGGATCCGAAGAAAATCAAGTACGTCATCGTGAGTCATGGTCACATCGATCATGCCGGCGGCGCAAAGTATTTGCAGGATCATTTCGCGGCACACGTCATTATGGGAGGGCCGGACTGGGATCTGCTCGATCGTGATCGCGGCGCGTGGCCAAAACCAAAACGCGACATGGTTGCGGCCGATGGCCAGCGGCTCACTCTCGGCGACACGACGCTGACGCTATATCTGACGCCCGGCCACACGCTGGGCACGATCTCGACACTGATTCCGGTGAAGGACAATGGAAAGCCGCACCTTGCGGCCGAGTGGGGCGGTACAGGGTTCAACTGGCTACGAAACCGGGCGACTTACATAACACCGGATCGGCCGGACCGGTTTTGGTTCGAAACCTATGAGAAGTCCGCAAGCCGTTTCCGTGACATCGTCTCAAAGGCGGGTGCCGACATCATCCTGTCCAACCATACCAATACCGACGGATCCAAGAAGAAGCTGCCCGCATTGGCGAAGCGAAAAGCCGGTGATACTCATCCTTATGTAGTCGGCAATGAAAGCGTGCAGCGCTTTTTGACGGTCGCCGACGAATGCGCCAAAGCGGGACTCGGCCGCCTCAACTAAAGTCGGAAGGCGTATTCGGCTGAATGAATCAAATTCGAAAAAGGGGGGATAGTGATGAGGAGAAAGACAGATCTGCACGTACTCGTAAGAGTAGGAACAGCGATTGTTGGATTGATCGCATTGGGAAGTTGTCTAGTTTTTGCTCAGGGCTCCACGGGAACCATCTCGGGGGTAGTGCATGATTCCAGCGGAGCGGTGATACCTGGAGTTACGGTTACCGCCAAGCACATCGACAGCGGACTGACGCGCAGTGCCGTAAGCAGGGAGACCGGCGGATACAATTTTCAGCTTCTTCCAGTGGGCGCTTACGAAATCACCACAGAGCTGCCGGGCTTCAAGCAGGAAATACGGCGCGGGATCAATTTGGTCGTTGGCCAGGAAGCGGTGGTGAATCTGACGCTGGAAGTCGGAACTGTTGCGGAGACAGTCACGGTGACGGGGGAAGCTCCCATCGTCAACACGACGCTCGCCTCCACCGCCGGATTAGTGAACGAGTCGCAGATTAAAGACCTGCCGCTGAACGGCCGCGGCTTCGACCAGCTGATGATGGTCACGCCCGGCACGGTCAATTACACTTCCAATGTGGGTCTCAACGGCAACTTCTTTTCCGTGGTGGGCCGGAGGCCGGAAGAAAATACGTTTTCGATTAACGGCGTGGAGTACCTCGGAGCGAATTCCGCCGGCCAGCCGATCGGGCCCGCCGGCTCCAGCGGGCAGACGCTCGGGGTGGATGCCGTGCGGGAATTCAACCTGCTCCAGCACAGCTATGGCGCAGAGTATGGGAAACGGGCCGGCGGCCATGTCGTCACTGTGACTACGTCCGGCACGAACCAGTGGCATGGATCTGTATTCGAATACTTGCGCAACAGCGCTTTGGACGCCCGGAATTTCTTCGATGCCACCAACGCCGCCCCGCCGTTCAAGCGGAATGAGTTTGGAGGGTCGCTGGGCGGGCCGCTCAAGAAAGACAAAGTGTTCCTGTTCGGAAATTATGAAGGATTCCGGCAGCGGCTGGCGGTAAGCAACGTTGCGGTGGTTCCCGATGCGCAGATGCGCCAGGGTTTGCTGCCTTGCTATCTCGCCACGCCTGCGGCCTGCGGGTCGAATCCCGGCCAGTATGTCACGGTCCCCAATCTCAAGACGGGCATGCTGCCATACGCCAACAACTTCTGGCCCTCGCCGAGTGGAAGTGAGCTGCTAGTTGCGCCTGGCATACTCAATGCCGGCTTGCCCACGGGAACTGCCTATGCCATCTCGAATCCCAGGCAGGCGATCCGCGAGGACTTTGGCTTGACTCGCTTTGACTACAACGTGTCCAGTAAAGATTCGTTCTCGGTCAACTACCTGATCTCCGATGGAGACAAGATCGACCCGAGAGCGGACACAAATTTCACCCAGATCAGCCGTGCGCGCAGCCAGGTGGTCTCATTGCAGGAGACGCACGTCTTCTCCCCCACCTTTCTGAATAGCCTCAACGGGGGCTTTACGCGAGCGTATTCGCCAGTCGTAACATCGCCCGCCGTGCCGATCCCGGCGAACCTTGCGTTCATCACCGGGCGGGTTCCGGGCCAGATCACCATCGGGGGAGGTGTGAGTACCGCGGCCGCCTCGGGAATCGTGGTGGCGAACGGGAACGATCCGACTGCAAATGCGGTGAATTTGTTTACCGGCAGCGACGATGTGCACATCACCAAAGGCAACCACTCCTTCAGCTTCGGCGGATGGTTGCAGCGCGTACAAGAAAACCAGAGCGGGCCGGCTCAGAACAAAGCCGGCACGGTCGCGTATCCGACCCTGCTGGCCTTTCTCCAGGATTCTCCCACGGCGTTTAATGCCAACGTGGTGGTGACTCCGGTGGGCTACCGGCAATGGTTAGGGGCCTGGTACGTCCAGGATGAAATGAAACTGAAGCCGAATCTCACGTTCCGGTTGGGATTGAGAGACGAGATGACGAATGGCTGGAACGAGGTGAAGGGCCGGTGTGCCAACCTCCTGTTCGACAAAAGCACTGGGCTGCCACTCACCGATCCGTTAATCGGGTCCTCGTGCCTGACCGAGAATAATGCGAAAGCGCTCTTGCAGCCGCGAGTGGGCCTCGCGTGGGATCCGACCGGCACCGGGAGCTGGGCGGTTCGCGCGGGTTTCGGCATTCATAACGATCTCCAGGACAATCTTGCATTCCGGCTCGACTCGAATCCGCCCTTCAATCCGAGGGTGGTCCTGAGCGGACCGATGCTTCCTCAGACTCCGATCAACCCGGCACTTCCCATGCCGCCCACTTGCAATGCGCAACTGGTGGCGGCAAAGGCGAACTGCGCGATTTACTCGGTCGGAGGAGTGGAGCCGACCATGCACACTCCTACCGTTCAACAATGGAGCCTCGCGCTCGAGCGCGGCATCACACAGAATCTCGCGGTCCAGCTTAGCTACGTCGGTTCGGAGGCCTACCACACACTGCTTCCGATGAATTTGAATGCACCCCATTCCCAGGTGTGCGCGAACGCTGCGGGATGCCTGAGCGGCGGGGTCGGCAGGCCCGTGGTCACAGTACCGCAAGGGACCACGTACAATGCGCCTACGGGAACGTGTGCCGGATCTTTGGGGACATCCATACCTTGTTACCCCAATCCGTTCCAGAACAAGAGCAATTCCCAGATGTTCGAAGGCACCATGAGCTACAATTCATTCAACGTCTCCGTCATCAAGCGCCCCAGCCGGGGCCTGAGCTTCAAGACCAACTATACCTTCGGGAAGGCGATCGATTACAATTCGGGGGGCTCCTCCAACTACAGCACGAATCAGCCGAAGTCAGTCCTGAATCCATACAATCTTGCCCTCAGCAGGGGAATCGCGGCCTTCAGTCTCCGGCACGCATTCAACGCCAATTTCGCCTACCAACTGCCATTCGGACAGGGGCAGCGGTTCGCCGGCGGCGCCACCGGGTGGGTGAACAAACTCATCGGCGGCTGGCAATGGAACGGGATCTTCAGCGCCCAGAGCGGCTTCCCCTTCACGCCTCAAGCCGGCGCGAACGTTTCCGGGACCGGCGATACGGATAACCCCGACGTCCCAAACCGGAATCCGGGGTTCACGGGGAACGCGATTCTGGGAGTAGATGGGTTCAAGAAGACCGGCCGGTATTTCGATCCCAATGCCTTCTCGTTGCCGCTATCCGGGACATTCGGGAATGTGTCGCGTGGGGCCTTCATCGGGCCGGCTCTGACCACTGTCGACACATCGCTGTTCAAGAGGATCAGCATCAATGAGCAGTGGGACTTGCAGTTCCGTGCGGAGGCCTTCAACGTTTTCAATCACGCGAACTTTGCAGAACCCAACGCAGTGGTATTCCAGGGGAATAACTATAGCTCCTCAGCCGGCGTTATCACGAGCACCGCGACGACGTCGCGCCAGATCCAGTTCGCATTGAAGCTGTTGTTCTGATGATTCCCCTCCTCGCAGAGGAGTTGGTGGCGCGATAGCGCCGGGGCGGTCAGTACCGGACAGTAGTAACAAGGCTGCCGAACTGACCACTCAGGCGCGGCAGCCCTGTGCTGCGGCGCCATCTTTTATTTATTTGAATACCCCGCCGGCCGGATTTCTCACGCCCTGATTGAACGATTCTTCCTCGGAGGGCACACAGAAATCCTCGCGAATTTTGTCGTTGGGCTGCAAGCGGAAGGTGAGTTGGTCGCTGACCCAGGCTTTTGTATAGGTCTTCGGATCATCGATCGTCATAATGACCTGCAGGGTGTCGCGGTCCAGGCGATGGTAGCGTTCCTGCAGATGCATGTCCTCGCTGAGCGGATTTCCGAAGTGATCGATCCAGGCCCTTTCCTCGAAACCGACAGTATCCACAACAAAAGTATCTCCGTCCCATTTCCCAACCGCGGTGTTGCCGAGCCATTTCGGATCGGGATCCTTCGGAATTTCCCGGCCATCGATCCAGATTTCGCGCAGCACGCGTCCCCACTCGAAGAACTGCAGAAGGCGATCTTTCGTTTGGATCATCTCAAAGGGTCTGCCGAAGAAGGATCGCACTTCCCGGTGGGGTCGTTTCCCAAGGCGGGCGGAACGGCTCTCGGGCCGTATGATGGCTTGTGCGCACCGAACTGTTCCTTCCCCCATGCGGTCATAGGCGGCGGTGCGTTACTCAGGCTTTGGGCGTTGCCTCTCCAAATTCCTGTCAGGTCGTGCGGGTCGTGTGGCACGCTAGGACCGGAAGGCTGGACGCCGCGTCGTGGGTCGGGCCGGCCGCGCTGTGTGAATGCGAGTGATGAGACGAGCAGCACCATCAAAAGCGCGGTGAACAGGTGCATGAATGAATTTCGCATTTAAGCTTCCTTATTCGATATTTCCCGGTCCACCCTGGCTCTTGAATTCGCGACCGTCCGCAAGTACCGCCTTTGAAAAGACCACGACAGGCGCACCCGATTTCGAACGGAAGCCGTAGACGGTCACTTCCGAGCCGGGGCTGAAGAGGTTGAGCATTTGCTTCCGGCTGAATCCGGCGCGCTCAAGATTTGTAGGCGCGTTCATTTCGGCGGACCAATGCTCGACGTTGCCATTGGCGTCCGTGACATCGAAGTAAAGTTGCGAATGAGGGTTGGACAATGCGAATTTCACAACGACTCCCTTCACGGATACAAGCTTGGACAGATCGTACGAAATGCCGGTTCCATGATGCGCGATTGCCGGAGTCGAAACCGTCAGAAGACACGCCATCAGCAACAAAACGATAATCAAATAAGTTTTCATTTTGGGTTCTCCCGGGCTAGATAATATCTCCGCCGTTCGCCGGACTGTCAAGATGGCATCGATTGCAGATTTAAGATCTAGCTGCTTGCCCGTTCCCGACCTTTTGTGTAAAGCCCCTGAGTTACCTAACGTGCTAACGGATCCGGTCGAATCTGGAACTTCACGAACTTGCCTTTGGTGCCCTTCCCGCCTTCAATGTGCCAGACGAAGTGCGTGCCGTAGTTCGCATACAAGGCGCGGCCCTTCCATCCTGCGTTCGGGTCGTCGATTCGGCCGTCCATACCGCGCGAGTAGAAGCCGAGCGGATAGGGTACGCGGAACTTGGTCCACTCTCTTGTCTGGGTGTTCAGCGCGAGCAGTGCGTCAGAATTTGAACCGGTGGCGAAAGGCGTGTTTGCTCCGAATCCCGATATGTTGTGTTGATCCACCCAGTTGTAATAGTGGAAGTCTGCTGGAATTTCCGTACCTTTCAGCTTGGGACCGTCGGTCTGATACAGCGTCCAGCCTTCCTTGCACTGGCTACCGTCGGTCTTTGAGGGACCGTTCACGTCTTTGCACTTGCGGAAATCAAAGCTCGCAAGATGGCTGCTGGCGGCAAGAGCTGTCCAGACGACGCCATTGCTATCGATGTCCACGCCGCGCGGATCGAAGCCCGGTTCCGGTACCTTGAAGATCAGGCTCTTGCATGTGGAAGGAGCATTGTTGCCACGTTCCATCCGGACGAGAAAGCCCGGATATTGCTCAGAAATTCCCCATACCGCTGTGTCGACGGGACTCGGAATGACACTGTAAAGGTTATACTGGACCATCGTATCCAGGTTCGCATCGAACCCCGCCGCAGGTTGTCCTCGTCCGGCCGGTGGCGCTCCTCGTCCCGCCGCAGCCGCTGGTCCTGCTCCAGCGGTGTCACCCTGGTAAAGCACGTTCTCGACGGTTCCACGGCCGCGCGCCTGCTGATTCCACGGCCTGGTGATCTTTCCATCGCCGTTGGTATCCAGCACCTGACCACACCAGCCCACCGCTTCCTTTTCAGCCTTGATCTCATCTTTCGTTGCGGCAAAGGTCGCATCGTAAACCTTGGTGTCAACCCAACCGATCATGGGGCCACTCAGTTCGTTGAAATACACCGTCTCATCCGGATCATTGTCGAACTGAAGATGGTGTGTGGCGTAGCACGTGTCGACTAGAGTGAACTTTTGTGTTTTGGGGTCATAGAAGGATGCCTGCCGCCCGCTGCCCCGGAGCGGGAACCATTCGGCGTATTTGTTTGATGGATCGCTGCACCAGGCGGGGTCCTGATTGCTCCGTATCTTCGACGTCATCCACACTCGGCCTTTGCTGTCGAGCATCGGGTTATGCGGATCGGCGGGATTATACGGAGGGTTGGCCCACAGGTGCTCGTTGCCCCAATGCAGAGAAGCCATCGCTGGTTTGGGAAACCGGGACGGAACTTTCTCCTGGGGCTCCCGCGTCGGGATGTCTATGGAGAAGGTGCTGTTCTCTTTCGGATCCAGGACAACGAGTCGGCCGTGGCCGGCCGACACTGCATATACCGGACCGCCTGCATTGACCGTTGGATGGTTCTTATCCGTAGAAATCTCATCGTGCATGAAGGAATGGTCATCACCGACATCCCAGAGGGTCACCACGATGTTGCGCTCGATCCCTTTCGGCCGGGCTGGCGCCGGTGGCACTTCGCCTTTGGCGATGCGATCCGTCCAGTCCGCAAATACCTTAAGTGAAGCGTCATGACCCATAGTGTTTAGCGTGCCATACATGGCGTCGCCGCGCACTCCGCCGTGGAGGCGCCGGTCCCAGGCGTCTACGGACGTCTTAATGGTGGGCTCCGCTTTGTAGACATCGTCCAGAGTGCGAGTGAGCTGATTACCCAACTGATGACAAAAATTGCAGCCCGATTTCAGGGAGTTGATCCAGTGGTTCTGGGTCAGCATGGATGCGCCGACGCCATTCCCCTGAGCTCCGGTGCCCGGGAACAGGCTCTTGGGCGGTGGCTCCATAAGGGACAGCCAGGAGTTGCCTGGATAAACCTTCGCAGCTTCTTGTGGAGTCTTGGCCGCAGTCGCTTTGAGCGTTACCGGATTCGTGCCTGGTTTCATCTGGATCTTCGCCGAATCAACGAGACCGTATCCCCTTACCCAAACACTGTAATTGGCGTTTGGCAATTCGGGCAGCATGAACCGGCCCTGATCATCCGTGACCACAATCTTGATGAAATTCGTAAGCAGATCCTTTGTCTCGGCGATGACCCACACGCCGGCCTCAGGACCCTGGCTGCCTTGGACCACGCCGGTGATGTAGCCCTGTGCCGGCGGCGCCGCCCTCTGCTGCCCTGCACTGCTGGGGTAAGCGGCAAATCCAGCAATCAGAGCAATCAGCTCTACGCGAAGCAACGTCCTCATATAACTCCTCCTCTGGAATAGAGTGCACCTGTAGCTCTATCAACGCAGCAGTATAGGTGGCAACTCTTTATGACGCAATACCAGGGTGAGCTCAAAGCGGAGAACGTTCTTGAGCCGCGGATGAAGCAGATGGCGCGGCTGGAGTCCCTGTCATCTGCGCAATCGGCCGCTCTTTCCTCGTGAGGGGCCGCCATCGGAAAAACTCGCGTACAGGCCGCTTACCGACAATATCCGGAACGATAATCCGGTCCATGAGATCCGCAGCGGCAAATCTCTTCGATACCCGATATGCAAAAAAATAAAACAGGAAGGCCCGCTTCAGCGCATATTCACCATTGATCAAAATGTCGAAGGTGATGTGCATCGCCGCACCCAGCCAGTAGCCGGCCAGCAGCGTCCACGGGTGGATACGAAGTAGGGCCAGAAGAATCCCCATCAGTTCCATGGAGTGTAACGGCAGTACAGCCTTCTGCGGGCTATTGGTGAAGTAATAACGCAGGAAACTCAGCGGTCCTGGCCGGCGCCATTGTTTTTCGAAGACCAGGTAGTCGAGGTAGTGATCCACATCGATCAGAAATCCTCCCGCAAAACAGCCTGCCGCGGCTTCCGGCGAACCCGTCGCCGCATAGGCCGCGCCGCTGAGCGCGAGTGCCGTCGCGAGATGGCCTCCTGGCATCATACGTCTTCTTATAGCACGCGGCCGTCCAACTGTAACGGAGCCAGGACGGAGTGAATGAATTGACCGGCGTGCTGTAGAGGCGGTCGATGACCGCCCGTATTTTCTTGATTCCAGGAAAACCGGGCGCCAATGATTTCGCGTCGTTCGCGCCATTGGCGGCTATTTACGATGATCTAACTCTTGACGCACATCCGAGAGAACCGCCTTGCGGTCCGGCGAATGCAGTTCCTGATTCAATCGCCGAAGCGCAACTCCGACGACATCGCGATGATGCAGCTTGGCGCCGAAGTCGTCGCTGAGTTCCAGCCAAATACCGTGAACGAGATCGACATCTTCCGGCCAAAGCCGCGGCGGATGAGGTCCAAGGTTCACAAAAATAGATGGGCGGCCCGGCGAAATGATTTCCAAAGAGAACGGATGGCGAGGCTCCGGCAGTCTTTCCCAAGCACGTCCGATGCGTCGCGCGAGTTCGTCCGAATCCATGCGGGCTGAAACGCCGCTCACCAGGCGTGACGCCTGCAAGGTCGCGGCAGTCTGAACCATCGCATCAAACGGATTCACTCCAGGAACCGTCAGCAACTGGACTGTCTTGCCCTCCTTCTCGGCGAGTGAGACTACACGCGTGAATAGCTCCCGCTCATAATCTGTGAACAACTGTCGCTCGCTTAGTCCATATTCGCCGCTGCCCGCGGAGGAAACGCCGCGTATGGTCATCACGACGATGTCCTGCTTACTCGTGTTCGTCTTCTGAAGAACCGACTGCAGATGGTCCATGCGAGTGTAGTCGCGAACCGCCACGAGCACGCATCCGGGACGTACTTGAATCGACTCGGTCGAGATTTCGGGACGCAGATCGAGATTGAACTGTTCGAGTCCATTGTGTTTTTGCTTCTTTCTTCCTCTGCGCTCGGAGATCGTAAAAATAGTGAACAGCAGCAGCGTGAATGAAACGCCGGAGATGGTTGCGACTCTTTTCGAGAACAGGTTTGCCAGCGCGACCAGCAGCAAAACCAGAGTTGTCGCCGCGAGCCCGACCGGAATCTCAGTGCCGCGGAATCTGAAGTTCAGGGGCATCTTGTACTGTTGATCGTTCCGCTGGAACCGAAGCACCATTACGCTCAATGCTTTCAGGAAAAAGCTCCAGACAATACCGAAAGCGTACGCTTCGCCGAGTGTGTAAGTCTGACCGCGGCTGGCAACGACCGTGATCAATTGAAGCACCGTGATCAGATTGATGATCCGGAAAGTCGTGCCATACCGCCGGTGAGGTTTCTGGAACCACGGATCGAGCACGCCATCCTCGGCAACGCGGTTCATGACGCCGTTGGCTCCGATGATGGAGGTGTTGACCGCTCCCGAAAGGATCATCACACCGACGATCACCACGAACACATGAAACACGAGCCGCAGGAATTCCGGGCCTACCAGATAATTCGTGAGTCCGCCAAGGAGGTTCTCGGCATATTGCAGACGCACATTGTCAGGGATAATCATCGCGGCGAGTAACGTAATGACGCCCGTCGAGATTGCGGCGTACGTGCATACGATGTTCCCGGTGCGATAGAGATTCTTCAGCTTCGGGTAAGCGATCTCACGATAGACCTGCGCCAGTGTTTCGAAGCCGCTCATGGAAAGCAGGGTGTGCCCAAACGCAATGATGATGGCTACAATAGGGATGGTTGGCCAGAAGGTTCCCTTGAACCAGCCCAGTCCTTCATCGCTGAATTCCAAATGGGACGGTGTGGGAGGAGGTGGGATCTGCGCGGGACCACGGACTGCGAGCGTCAGACAGCACCAAACAAGAAAGATCACCACCATGACCGTGGTGACCTGCATGATGCGCAGAGCCTTGGTGCTCGACTCATGCAAACCTTTGATGTTGTACCACCAGAAATACAGCGTCACCAGGATCGCAAAGAAAACAGCGAACTCATTCGGCGATATGCGGAATTGCAGGTTCAGCAGCTCGCTCGTCTCGTTCGCCAAACGCCCGAGGTACTGGCCGGCGCTAACGCTGCTGATGGGCCCTGTCAAGACGTAGTCGAATAACAACGCGGAAACCGAGAGCCGCGCGATGAAAGGTCCCATGGCGTCACGTACGACGACGTAAACACCGCCACGGACAAACATGCTGCTGCTCTCCATGTAGATCGAACGCACCGCGAAACTGAACAACATGACGCCCAGGATGAACCACGGGGCGCTCCTCCCAATGGCTTGCTCGGCTATACCTCCGACGTAATAAACCGTCGAGCCCAGATCGTTCAGGACGATGGCCGCCGCCCGCCAAAAGGAGATAAACGCAAGCATGACGGTGCTGGCGACGACGACCTTTGTCGCAGTGCCCGGCGGTTGCTCGGTCAATGACGTTTTCTTGGTCATGTAGAAGTGCAGTTCTCGGGATATCTGGCCAGAATCACGTGGTGCCCATTCTTGCGGAGCGCTCTGGCGAGGCGTTCCGGTTTGGTCGGGAACCAGCGCTTTCTGCTCCCGACAACGATTACAGAATGTGGCTCCAATACCTGCAGTAATGTTTGAAGCCTGTCACGGCAAAGATAGACGTGGATGCTGGGTTGCACATGCGCGGCTGATGCCAAATCGATTAGCCGCCGTAGCGTGAAACCAGGCGAAACTGTGGGGTGCGCGAGCGGTAGCGGAAAAGGAACAATCTGGGGAACGATCAAGTCGATGTCGGCCTCAAGGCCAATAGTCAAATCCGCGGCGGCCTTTAAAGCCGCTCGCGTATCCTCGAAATCCGTGAACACAACATCGATGTGAAGGTCACTTGCAGACTCGGCGCGATGTGGGGGGAGGACTTGGAGTTCAGGTATGGACAGGTAGCCCACATCACCCACACTACGCGTGGGTCCATAAAGAAGTCATAAATGTTCTGTCAGGATTTTATTAGGAGGGCTCTCTCACTACGGCCCTACGGCAACTGGAGCCGATAACCCACCCAGGGTTCGGTGAGCAGATACTTCGGGCTGGACGGATTCTTTTCAATCTTTTTGCGAAGTTGGTTGATGAACACCCGCAGGTACTCGACTTCATCGCCGTAATCGGGCCCCCACACCGACTGAAGTAGGCGAGTATGGGGAATCGGAACATTGGGGTGAGCGACCAGGTATTGCAACAGATCGAACTCTTTTGGCGTCAGCCGTACCTCGCGATTTCCGGCAACGACGCGCCGTGTCGTGAAATTGATTTCGACGACATCGAATCGCACGACCTGCAATTCGTTTGTCGTCTGAGGCAACCGCCGGAGCGCCGCACGGATCCGTGCCAGCAGTTCGGGAGAACCGAATGGTTTGGTGATGTAGTCGTCGGCCCCCGCGTCCAGCGCTTCGACCTTGTCGGCCTCAGCGTCTCGAACACTAAGCATGATGATGGCAACATCTGAACCCGACCGGATCAACCGGCACGTCTCGAGGCCGCTCATGCCGGGCATGTTCATATCAAGAATGACGAGATCAAGCTTTTCACCGCGTATGCGTTCCAGCGCTTCCTCACCATTTCGAGCATCGGCGACTTCATAACCTTGGGCGATGAGCGTTGTACGCAAGACACGTCGAATCTGAGGATCATCGTCGACGACAAGAATTCGCGCAGCACTCATCGGAGGACCTCATTTTGAACCGGCAGTGTAACAACAAATTCTGTGCCGCGCTCGGTGCTGCTGTCGAGACGAATATCACCGCCATGCGCGAGCAGGATTTCGCGCGCGATCGTCAATCCCATACCGGTCCCGGCAACCTGGTGCCGGACGTTGGCGCCGCGGTAGAACTTGTCGAAAATGCGCAATTGCTCTGCTCCCGAAAGGGGGAGACCGGCGTTGTGCACGCCGATGACGAGGCGTTCGCCGGTCAATCGGGCAGTAATTCGAATCGGCGATTCCCGGGGAGAGTACTTCACTGCGTTGTCCAAAAGTTGCCGGAGGGCCAATTGCATCAGCTCAAAGTCAATGACGACCGAAGGCAAATCCGGAGCGATCGACACTTGCACGGGACGGCCATCTCCTCGAGATTCCATCTGTCCCAGAACATTTTCGACCAGGGAGTCTACAGAATGCGATCGCCGGTTGAGCTGAATCTTCCCCGCTTCGATTCGAGCCAGATGTGTGGCCTCGGTTACCAGCCGGCTGAGCCTCCCCGCTTCCTGATCCACGATTGTCAGAAGCTCGTTTCGCTGTCCCGCATCGGAAACGTTGGACGCGAGCAGAGCGGTTGCGGCGGCCTTAATCGATGTCAAAGGAGTTTTGAATTCATGAGCAAGGCCATCCAGCAACGTCGACTTGAATTCTTCGCTCTGCTGTGCGGCCTGCGCTCGGGTCACGATCTCGCGGCTACGGGCATTTTCCAAACTTATCGCGATCAGGTTCAAAAGAGCGTGAAGGGCTGTGTCTGAGAGTTCCCCTCCCTGAATGGCCACACTTCCGATCGATTGGCCGCCAAGGCTGATGGGCGCGAAGAGTATTCCGGTCTGCTCATCCTTCGACTGAGAGGCGGTCACAGCGGTTTCTTTGAGCTTCCCCTGTACCCGGAAGAATTCTTCCGTGCCTCCGAAATAGACAGACTCGCTGCTTCGATCGTATATCGCAACACTTGGTATTTCGCAGATCCTGGCCAGTTCCTTTGCAATCTGGCCGCCGACGGGTTGGTTGGAATCCATGAGCATGATGGCCCGGCTCAGAGCGTAAAGCCGTTCCATCTCGACCTGCCGGGTTTTCGCTTCGATTGTGCGCCGCTTCGCACGGTCCGAGAGCTGGCTTGCAATCAGTGAACTGACTAGAAATGCGAACAGAGCGACCCAGTTCTCGAGATCCGCAATCGTCCATGCGCCTACCGGGGGCAGGAAGAAGTAGTTGAAGCATACGGTCGCGGTAACCGATGCGACAACCGCCTCGGATAGGCCCCACGATGCCGCAATTATGAGAACAGTAATCAGGTACGCGAAACCTACCGTCGTCGCATTGACGACCGCAATTTCTTTGAAAACGAGAGTGATAAGAAGAACCGCTGCTATACCAGCCGCAAAGCGGAGTTCTCGCCTGATTCTGCTGCCCACTAGGTCCTCTTGGCGGTCAGAATGTTCACAAAATGGTCAAATTTCGCGAAGCCCAAGCAAACGCGGGCTAAAGCCCGCGACTACGAGCTCGGTAAGACGTTTCGGCACACTCGTAGTCGCGGGCTTTAGCCCGCGTTCCGGGCTTTAGCCCGCGTTCCGGGAGTGGGCACTCTCCTCGGTATGAGGCACGCTCGCTACCCTCTAGCATAGGCGGCTCACTCGGGTGCTTCAAGCTTGAGACACGCGTGAATCCGCGAGAAAGGCAGAGTCAAAGGATGATTTTCCAAGTAGAATGAGGACGCTTACCATCCTGGAGAACCTATGGCTACGCGCGCGGCCGTGTTGTTGTGCCTGATCGTAGTGGTGATGCCCGGATTCAGCGATGATCCTAAACCGACCGCCCAACGCGAGTTCTACTTCACGCGGGTCATGTACACGGACATCTATGGCCGGGGACCGAACGGCGGCTTAGCCGGTTTTCGCGGATTCGGCCGCGGCGGCGCATGGATGACCGATACCTGGAACGCGGACTACAAGTACATGTGGGGCATCCAGCGAATGACAAACGTCCAGTTGCACATGGAGCCCCATCCGCTTCCCGTCATGGACCCGGACCTGTTCAAGTATCCTTATACATATGCTGTAGAAGTCGGACAGATGGAGTTGAGCCTGCCGGAGGCGGCGCGCCTGCGGGAGTACCTGCTTCGGGGCGGTTTCTGGCACTGCGATGATTTCTGGGGATTGCAGCAGTGGGCACAATTTGCCGCGCAGATGAAAAAGGTTTTTCCGGATCGACCGATCGAAGAACTCCCCATGACACACGAAATCTTTCATACGTTTTTCGATATTGATCGCGTGCTGCAAGTGCCGAACGTGAGATATGGCGAAGAATACACGAGGTCCGGCGGGAGGAGCCGAACATGGGAGCAACCGTCCGATACCAAGCCCCGCGTCCTGGGGATTTCAGACGATAACGGACGACTGATGGTCCTGATCACCTATAAGTCGGATCTTGGCGATGCTTGGGAATGGATGGACGACCCCGGGTACCCCGCGGTCTTCACCGGTTACGCCTATCGCCTGGGCATGAACTCCATCGTCTACGCGATGACCCACTGATCCAGTTCAGCATGCATCTCTCGAATGCATTTTTCTAACGAGGATGACGTAACGCGGGCTAAAGCCCGCGTTCGCCCATTCTGTTTTCCTCCAAGAACTACTTGGCCATCTTCTGGATCTGCTCCATCTTCCCCAGGATGTCGTCTACGGTTTCGACGCCGGGCGAGAATTGAACGTCGCAGACCAATTCGCTGGCTCCGAGCTTCTTTGTCGTCTCAATATCGCCGGCGATCTGGTCGGGGTTACCCGTGAAGTCGGCGCGTTCCTTGGAAGGCGTCGAGGCGGTGAATTCGATGTTCCCACGAACGATGAGTTCGAGCGATTTGGGATCTCGGCCGGCCCGCTGCGCCATCGCCTTCAGTTCTCCAAACATCTGTCCGACAGCAGAGAGGGGAATTCCCACGGGAAACCAACCGTTCGCTTCGCGTGCTGTGCGATTCATGGCGCCCGCTGTGAAAGCCGCCATGTAAATCGGCGGATGAGGCTTCTGAACGGGCTTCAAGCCTATGAAGGACTTCGCCACTCTAAAACCTGTCCCTTCGATCTCTACGGGATCCGTTGTCCAAATCGCCTTCAGCGCACTCACGAAATCATCCGCGCGCTTGCCTCGGGCGTTCCAGGGTGATCCCGCAGCCTCGAATTCCTCGGGCAACCACCCGATTCCGAGACCCACTCGCAATCGGCCGCCCGAGAGGACATCGAGCGTTGCCAATCTTCGTGCGAGGAGGACGGGGTTATACCAAGGCAGGTTCAACACACTGGTGCCCACGGCGATCCTCTCCGTGCGAGCAGCAGCAAAAGTCAGCGTTTCAACGGGGTCCAACACTCTTTTGTACTTTAAAGGGAGAGAGCCGTCTCCGACCGGATATGGAACTCGAGGATTTAACGGGTACAGCAGCCGGTCGAGCACCCAGACACTGTGGAAGCCAAGCTCCTCCGCGCGACGAGCAACTCTAGTGACCGCATCTGGTCCCGCTATGGTTCCGACCTGTGGCAGAGCAAATCCAATTCGCATCAGACCTCCTTCATCAATCTGAATCTCCAAGGGAGCCCAACGAAGCGATGTTCCACCTGAATGCCGTAGAATTTAACACATTATAGGGAAAACAGAATGAGCCGAACGCGGGCTAAAGCCCGCGACTACAAGCTTGCCTGCACGTTATCTCAAGCCTGTAGTCGTGGGCTTTAGCCCGCGTTCGGTTCTTCGTTGAATCCGTCCTCTTGAGATATCCTTGCCGTCGAGAGACAACATGGCTATCGAGATCGAAGAACGCGTCAGCCAGTTCATCAATGCTCATCGCGTTGCGCGGCTGGCAACGGCTGATGCTGGCGGACGCCCATCCGTAATCCCCATTTGCTACGTCTTCGAGGGGGGGTCGTTCTATTCCGCGATCGACAGTAAGCCCAAGCGCGTTGATCTAAGACAACTTCAGCGGATCCGAAACATCCGGGTCAATCCAAACGTGGCACTTGTGATTGATGACTATTCGGAAAACTGGTCCGAACTGGCCTACATTCTTGTTCATGGGATGGCGGAGATCATCGAGCCCAACCATTCGTTGGCGTCGGAGCAGGCAGCCGCTATTGCCGCGCTGCGATTGAAGTATGCGCAATATCGCTCGATGGTAATCGAACGGAATCCCATCATTAAGATCGTACCGAATCGGGTCCAGTTCTGGTCCGCAGCATCGTCATGAGAAGTTCCATCGCCAATTGCTGAGAAAGGTCGCGGGCTTTAGCCGGCGTCTGTACCATACGCACAACAACCAGGCGCGCAGCAGGAACTGGGTTTGGTGGCCCGAACAAAAGCGCTCATGAACTTGCCGTCGACCTGGGGCGCAATCGCGTCTACGTCAATGCCTTGTCCGCTAAGGAAAGAGCGGGCATCATCGATCCGGTAGATACGTGTGGGTTCAACCTCTATGTTTTCGAACCCAACGGCCGCGAGTTTCGACCGATAATCATTTTCTTCCAAAGCTCCGGCGATGCAGCCTACCCATAGAAGTACGCGTTCCCGAATCTCTGGAATCATTTCCCCACGCGTCACAACGTCGGACACGGCGAAGCGTCCGCCGGGCTTTAGCACTCGGAATGCCTCGCCGAATACGCGATCTTTATCGGCAGAAAGATTGATGACGCAATTAGAAATGATGACATCGACAGAGTTGTCCGGAAGAGGGATGTGCTCGATTTCGCCCTTGAGAAATTCAACATTCTCCGCGACGCCTGCTTTTCTCTGGTTTTCGCGCGCGAGGGCGAGCATCTCATCCGTCATGTCGAGACCATAGACTTTGCCGGTAGGTCCCACACGGCGAGCGGAAAGCAGCACGTCGATCCCGCCGCCTGAGCCGAGATCGAGAACAGTCTCACCGGGATTGAGCGCTGCCAGCGCGGTGGGATTTCCGCAACCAAGAGAGGCTTTCAACGCTTCTTCGGGAATCTGCGTGACCTGGTCTCTGTCGTAAAGGCGCGATGTAATAGGGTCTATATCTGTGCCACAAGTAGCAGCAGCTCCACAGCAGGAACTACTGCCGCCTGACAGTACGCGAAGCGCAGCCTCCCCATATTTTTCTTTCACTGCTTCTTTGATGTTTGTTGTGCTCATGGTGTCCTCCTATTTGCAGCAGACGATCTTTTGGGGTTCGACAGCCTTATTGCGTGTGCAGCACTCCGCATACAGAAAACCCAGCAACTCTTGCAGAGCTTCCGCATTGGCCGAATACCATAGGAACGTACCCTCACGACGAACCCGCACGAGATCTTCGTGCTTTAGCTTCTCCAGATGATGGGAGAGTGTAGAACTCGGGATATCGAGTTCGCTTCCGATGTCGCTGACGACAAGCCCTTCGGGATGGGCTGACAATAGGAGTTGCATGATCCGCAGTCGTGGCTCGGTTCCCATGGCTGCGAGCATGTCGGCATAGCGGGTGATTTGTTCGGCTTGCTGTTTCTTATTCGAAGTTGTCATTTGAGTCTTCCTCGGATGTCGCTTAGTGCTTCAAGCCGGGTGTCGTAACCGCCCTAAATTATTCTATGATAATAGAAATATAGAAATAATCAAGAAAAGAAAATCATTCCCGGATTGCACGCAACTTGAGTCCAAATACGATTCGAAAAATGAGGGCGGTTACTGTCTGGTGAAGTTGACCCCGCCTTTCAGGATCTTTTCATAACGCTCGAGATCCAGATTGTTCTCGGCGCAGATGTACTCCTGAAGACGCGTGCCTTCCCGCAGCATGACGGTCGAATGAAGCATCCACGGCTTGGTCAGCACGTTGGGATCTACCATAGTCACGTCGTAGTTGATCTGGTCCTTATCCACGCGGGTATAGCGCTCCGTGATGTGCAAGGCATCCGAATGAAAGGTCCCTGTTCCGGCCAGCCAGGTTTTGTCATTGAAGCCGATAACATCCACCACCAACGTGTCTCCTTCCCAGTGCCCGACCGAATCGCCCATGTAGCTTGGAATCAGGTCGTCGGGATGCTTCGCGTTCAGCGGAATTACGCGGAAGACGTTCATGTACTCGTAAAGAATTACGATTTGCTTCGGAGTCTGGATGATCTGCGTTGGGAAGAGTCCCAACATCGCCGTTCGTGGTAAACCCGCCGGCAGGCAGAGTGCCGTTGGGTCGTCGATGCCTCTCCTGTTGAAGGACTCCAGAACCTTCTTGGCGGCCCAGGGCTGGTAAGGGGCACCCTCGCGCCCGGCCGGCCGGTCGTTCGACGACAGAGTCACCGGTGCCGAAGGATCGCGCCCACTACCGCCGACACCAACTCCCCCGTTCGCTTCCTCCCACGTTCCGCGCAGGGTACTGCCGCCCTGCCACACTCCCGTCAGATCCGGCTTCCCGTCGGAGGCACGGGGGACCGCGCTTTTCGCCGGGGCCCGGGTAGGAGTACTGCGTCGAGGCGCTGTCTGTGCCAGCACGGAGACCGGCCACAAGGCCATTGCTAGAACTGCTGCCACAATGAAACCGCGCATCACTTCACCTCCACGGCAGGAGTATTTCCTCCGTCGCCTGTGCCTGACGGAGGCCCGAAGAACAGTTTCTTGCCTCCGGAGAAGGTGACCTCGCGCGAATGTGCCCAATTCCCGCCGTCTCGCGCGCGCCATCCAAAGACCGTCACCGTATCCCCCGGTTTCATACTCACATCTTTCTTCCAGCCGGTCCTGTACAGCACGCCAGGACCATAACCTTCGAACTTCCAGTTGACCACGTTGCCCTTGTCGTCGGTTACATCCAGATAGAAGTGGCTGTGGGGGTTGGTCCATTCAATCTTGGTGACCACGCCCGTCAGCGTTATGGGTCTGTTCGCGTCATACTCCGCTCCAAAGGAGTGATGCGCCAACAGAGGAATCGCTAAAAACCACAGCGCAACAACCAGCAAGCAGGCCTCGGTTATCCGCCTTGCCATAGTTCACCTCGGCTGTTCAATTTACGACACTCTGCGACGCGTAGTAAAGGCAAGCGATAGAAGGGTGGAAATGGGGACGTAGCCCTATGTCCCTATTTTTTAAAAATGACGAAAATAGGGACATAGGGCTACGTCCCCATTTCCGATAATGTATTATGCGGCGCTGGATGTCTGGTGTAAGATTCGCCACAAGACCGAGAAGAATTGAGAGCTTCAGAACGAGAGTCACGATCTCGAAATCAAATGAGTTTACGAGGTAGCTGCATGAGAACCATCGCAAAATACCGATACTTCACGAAGGCCGGCTTCATCCTTTCGGCATCGATTGCCATGGCCATCATCATAGCGATCCCGACGCTGGCGGGTCAGTCTGCGTCGTCCAATGCGGTGGCGACGCAGGATCAGGTCACCTTTGCTAAGGACGTAGCGCCGATCCTGCAGAATCGCTGTCAGGTGTGTCACCGGCCGGGCACGTTTGCGCCGATGTCGCTGGTGACCTACGAGGAGACGCGGCCGTGGGCCAAGTCGATCAAGCAGAAGGTCGTTACTCGGGAAATGCCCCCGTGGTTCATCGACAAGAACGTAGGCGTGCAACATTTCAGCAATGACGTGTCGTTATCGGACGAGGAAATCGCAACGATAGCCAGGTGGGTCGACAGCGGCGCTCCAAAGGGAGACCCTGCTGCCATGCCGCCGCCGCGCCAATTCCCAGCCGCCGAGACGTGGCAGATCGGTCAGCCGGATCTCATCGTAACCTTGCCGAAAGACGTGATTGTCGCGGCGAAAGCGCCCGATCAGTGGCCGGACATTCTTGTCGATCCCGGTTTAACGGAAGACCGATACATCCAGGGTGTCCAGATCATTCCAGCCAAGGGCTTCCCGGTAATCCACCATATTAGAACGTCGATCGTAGAGCCCACGGACGAGACTCGCCATGGCGGTCAGCTCGATGGAACCGATGGCGCGCTTGGGGTGGGCGAGCAGGGAGTCTTCCTCAATGAATATGCGATCGGCAAGAAAGGTGATGTGTTCCCGGAAGGCTCTGGCCGGCTAATCAAGGCTGGAACGAAGGTGAACTTCGAAATGCACCTCCATGCGATTGGCAAGGACACCCCGATCAACGTGGCCCTCGGCCTGAAGTTTTATCCCAAAGGTTATGTTCCTCAGCACGTGATTTCTTCGACAACGGTGAGTGCCTCGGAGGTCGATCTTCGGCCCAACACGGATAACATCCGGTCGGATGGCTATCTTACGCTGAAGAAGGCCGCTCGGCTGCTGTCATTCCAGCCCCACATGCACAACCGCGGAAAGGCGGAGTGCCTGGAGGCCATTTACCCTAGCGGAAGGGTCGAGATGCTGTCCTGTGCCAGGTTCCGTTTCAACTGGCACATCAACTACGTCTACAACGATGTTGCGGCGCCCCTCCTGCCGGCAGGCACAGTTCTGCATTCGATCATGTGGCATGACAACACAGCCGCGAACCCATTCAACCCTGATCCGGATGCACAGATCACGTATGGGCAACGGACGATCGATGAGATGGGGTCGGCGTGGATCAGCTGGTACTACATGTCTGAAGAAGATTTCAAAAGGGAAACCGAAGCGCGACGAGCGAATCGGAGCACCCTCACAAGCTCACGCTGACAAAGGGAAAGTCGGAATGAAGAAGGACTTGTTGGCGGTGGCTTGTTCCGTTCTTCTTCTCACGGGGACGGTCCGTACGAGTCTGAGCGCCCAGATCCGTTATGCCAGGGGACAGGATGTCAGTCCGACATTTGATGGATGGGAACAGAATTCCGACGGAACCTATACGCTGCATTTCGGCTACTTCAACAGAAATACCGAGGAGGAACTCGATGTACCGGTAGGCCCGGAGAACAATATCGAACCGGGCGGTGATCGAGGTCAGCCGACACATTTCTACACGGCACGAAAATGGTGGGTTTTCAAAGTTGTTGTGCCCAGGGATTGGCCGAAAGACCAGCGCGTTGTGTGGACGTTAACGACTCACGCAAAAACCAGCCAGGCGAAGGGGTGGCTTCAGCCGGAATGGGAAGTCGACAGAGGGGTCATCGCCAAGAATGCGGCGCGTGACCCCTCTTTGATGAGTGCCGCCAGTGGTGATATCGATTTTGAAAACCTTCCGCCTTCGATCAGCGGTAGCCCTGCTCAAACGATCGCCCTCTCAGACATGCTGACCTTGACGGCAACGGCTACTGACGACGGACGGCCAAAACCCCTCTCTGATCCGACGGGCAACCGCCCGCAAGGTGTGCGAGTCCGATGGATTATGTACCGGGGTCCTGGCAAGGTTCGGTTTGATCCGGACATCATGAGCCAGCGCGTCTACGGGAAGCCCGCCACGTTGGAAACAAAGGTGAGCTTCGCCGTCCCCGGCACCTATCGGTTGCGCGCAATTGCCAATGACGGGCAGCTATTCTCAACGTATGACGTGGACGTAACCGTGCGTCGTTGATTGGATGCCGGCGCTTCACACGGACGTTATTTCCAGCGTTCCATCGCCTGCCGGTGCTGCGACTCGGGAGGGAGCTCAGCGAGCTCGATACGAACGCCGTTCGCGTCGGTGATATTCGACAGGATCGCTTTCGTGGGGCTGACGCGAATCTCAGAAACGTTTGCTCCCCGCTGCTTGAACATCGCGGTGGCCGCACCCATGTTCTCCACGTGCACGCCGAAATGATTGATCCCCGGCGGCCTTTGCGCGTTAGCGGGTTGCAGCTCGACGAACGTGTTTCGGCTGATCTGGACATAGACCAGCGTTACCTGTCCCTTCTCGTCCCTGCTCCGGAATGCCTCGGGAAATCCCAGCGTCTTCGTGTAGTACGCTACTGCCTCATCCAGGTTAGGGACACTGATCCCCACATGATTCAGGCCCACGATTCCGCGGTTCTGGTTCTGGGCAACAGCAGACTGAACGGCCAGTCCAACCAGAATCCCCGCAACGAATAAAAAAACACCGCGCATAAACAGCTCCTTTCAGCATTCGTGATTCACGATTCGAACAGGTTTGCCCCTCGCAACAAAAATATTGCAACTTAAGCCGATCCTTTTATACATCTGCCCCAAAGTTGTTGTCCATTTGATTTGATTGCGATCAAGTCTGAACGTACTGAATGACGAAGGCTCCCCACGCAGGACTCAAACCTATGACTTTCGTCTGAGATGAGCATTCCGGCTAACTCCAGCGCGGGTGGGAGCGGTCCCGGGTGTTGCGCGCCGGGACCGACTCGAATCAATCACGGAAGTAATGATTCCGCTTGCTGCCGTCGAAGCGGCCTGAACGAAGACAGCATTTTTTGAAAGCGGTGGCCCGAGCCGCATGGACACAGATCATTGCGTCCAAGCTTTTCCATGAGTTCTTTGTCACTGTGTACGACACGATGGCCGCGGCGGACATGGGTCTCGGAGGGATGTCCCCTTCCTCCGCTTACTGGTCGTTTCGAAAGCAGGGGAGGTTATCGAGTTCTTCGTTGTGTCGCATGGCATTACCTCCTATAGGGGTTAGGACTGAGTCGTTTGGATTGTGCCAGAATCGTTGCACCAAGTCGAGGAGACTCGACGAGTTCGCCTTCGATTCGTCCGAGGGCTCTGAGGATCTCGTTGGCGATGTCCAATTTCTATGATGGCAGCTCATCAAAGAACTGGACAAGACTCGGTTTGTCGAAAATGCGTACAAGACAGCGAAGTGATGAGTCATTCTATGCGACGTCTTGAATGTCCGGGGATTCATCCTGCTGGCAGGCAGCCGGTTGTCAATGGCCAGGCATTGCGAAACGCCTCGATCCAAGTGGAATCAGACCCTACTCGTAGAAGTTGGGTGACTTCTTAAGCTTGGCATTGCCGTTGAAGTCGTGCTGTATCCAAAGCTGCGCGCCAGTCTTCTTCAAAAATGCGTCGATCACCACTCTAGCCGCGCGTGTCTGCTCCGGATTGAACTCGAACGTCGGCACACGATCCAGCACGCGCTCTTCTGGATAGTGATAGAGATCGCCTGAGAGCAGAACCCCTCCCGTCTTGGCCAGCTTCAGATACAGGACTTGGTGGCCCTGCGTGTGTCCAGGAGCCGATTTGATGACGACGGTACCATCTCCGAATACATCGTGTTCATCACTCTTCAGGATGAGCGTCTTGCTGTCGCGAAGGGCTGAATAGGTCGAGGGCTGAGTCGTGCCGGGAGATTTCTCAGCGAACATGGCGTCGTGTTCGACTTGCCGCACGAGCCAGGTGGCGCCTGCGAACTCGTTCGCGTTGGCCGTGTGGTCGTAATGATAGTGCGAAAGGGCGAGGTAGGTGATGCCGGAAGGAGAATAGCCGAGCTCTGCCAATTGCGCCTTCAGGGACTTGATCATGGTGACGTCTCGCTGCTGTGAGTCCGGCAGCACAATGTGCGGCGTCACGGGATTACCCGTGGGTTTCCAGGCAGCGTCGGGGACGGCACCAGTGTCCCAGATCATCGTTCCCTTGGGATGCACGACCAGAAAGCATGCCACGGACAGGTCCGTGGTAGTGACGTCTTCCTTTTTCAGTTGGAAGCGTCCCATATCAGCGATGTGGAGAGTGCCGCAATCCATCACGTACAGCCTGACGGAGAGAGGCGTTTGTGCGCTAAGTGCACCAGAAGGCGTGGTCTGTCCACGGCCTCTTGCTTGAGTAGCTAATACGAGGACCACGGTGGCAGCAGCCAGGAACAATCGATTTGCGTTGCGTTTCACGATTGCGGCAGTGTATACCCGATTGCCTTCCTTCGGCAATTCCGCGCCGCGGGAGTTCCGCGCGGCCGACAGGAGTCCCTTTCCCTCGCGCAAGTTTACATAAGACCCATTTTACATGACGGGGTTTTTCCCCGCCGGTATAATCCGCCGCTTAAATTGTCTCGAAAACCGCCAGTGTGGGTCAGCTTGCCTGTTGAGAGTCGTATCCCAGTTTGGTCAATCGTCGCAGTAGTTCGCGCCGGTCATCTTCGATCTGGCGAACTTGCTCCGGATAAGGAATGCCACTGCGTAGGTCCAATAAATGGCGATCAATTGGGCACGCGCAATGGCGATTACTGCCCGCTGACCGCCTCGCCGTAGCTTGAGTTTTTGGTAACGGCGCTGAAAGACAGAATGCTTCTTCGCGACTCCGCCCAATGCCGTTTGCGTGAGTGTTGCTCGCAACCACCGGTTGCCTTGCCGTGTTCGGCCGTTCTTTCATTGGCCCGCCATCGCCAGACCAAAAAACACTCTCATGATGAGTGTCCCGGCATATATAAACATTCTCCTTCTCTTTATGTCTTCTCAGAAGTCAATCGAACCCATACGGCCGGAGCGGTAGTCCTCGAAGGCTTGACGAATTTCCTGCGGCGTATTCATGACGAACGGCCCATAACGCGCGATCGGTTCATTCAGCGGCCGGCCACCGATGAGCAACACGCGGGATGAGGACTGGTTTTCGAGCGGCGCTTCAATCCGGATTTCATCACCATCTCTCTCAAAAGGAACCATATTGCCGCGCTGGATTTGGGCAGTGTGACTGCCGAAAAGGACCGGGCCCTCAACGACGTAGGCGAATGCGTTGAAATCGCGCGCTACAGGCTGAACGACTTTGCCTCCCGGTTTGAGCAGGAAATCCAGATAGAAAATCGGCGTGCGCGTTTCAATGACGGCGCGGGCGCCGAGCGATTCACCCGCCACGACACGCACGGCGACGTTTCCATCAGACGTCCTGGCGGAGGGTATTTTCTCTGCTGGGATCTCCTGATAGTGCGGACGGATCATCTTGTCCGCCTTCGGAAGGTTGACCCAGAGCTGCACGCCGTGAAGCGTTCCTCCGGTCTGTTGAAATTCCTTCGAAGGCTCTTCTGAGTGGATAACGCCGCGGCCCGCGGTCATCCACTGGACGTCGCCTGCGGCCAGCTTTCCTTCGTGTCCCTGCGAGTCCTTGTGACGGAAGCTTCCGGACAACATATACGTCACGGTTTCGAAGCCGCGGTGCGGATGATCCGGAGCGCCTTTGGCTTCTCCGGGCCGGACATCCATTGGCCCCATTTCGTCGAGCAGAAGGAATGGATCGAAATCAGACAGTGTGCCGGAAGGAAATGGCCGGTGAACCAAAAAACCCCCGCCTTCCAGCGTGGGGGTGCCTTTGATGACATCAGAAACGGAACGAATAGCCATGATCGTCTCCTAATACTCACTTTAAGTAACTGGTTGTTTTTGTAAAGTAGGCACTATAAAGTAAGTAGGTGAGGAGATGATTACATGCGCCGCTCGCAGGAACTTCCGCCGCGTTGCCCGAAGCCCACTCACGAATTGCTGCAACTTCTGACCCGGCCCTGGACGATGCACATCCTATGGGTTCTGAGCACGTCCGGACCGACGCGGTTCGGCGCGCTTCGCCGCCAAATAGACGGAATTTCGTCGCGCCTGTTGACCGAGAGGTTACGGGACCTGGAAGAGAAGGGATTTATCTACCGCCATTACGAGCCGACGATCCCGCCTGCCGTGACCTACGG
>WNGK01000125.1_pt1 | contig 66433 bp, 61 predicted proteins | sample 5400601 | NCBI WGS metagenome assembly WNGK01 (sample SAMN13153376, study PRJNA577476) | soil metagenome | isolation source: 60 cm soil or saprolite under Garry oak tree replicate 1 | place: USA:California | collected 2016-06-15
GGGATAACACCGAGATGACCGTGCGGCTGATCGCCCCGATCGCGATGACCGAGGGGCTGCGGTTCGCGATCCGTGAGGGTGGCCGCACCGTGGGCGCCGGCCGCGTCATCAAGATCCTCAAATAGAAGGGCACGGCGACCCTCGAGCGGCAATGACCCCGGCCGTCCCGCCACGGCGGGGTCTGCGCACCGCCCCGAAAGTCGCGTAGGCTCCTGTTCAGCAGCTACGACGGGGGCTTGACGGAAGGACCTCACGATGGCGACCACTGACACCCGACCAAAGATCACGCTTGCCTGCACCGTCTGCAGGCACCGCAACTACACCACGGTCAAGAACCGGCGGAACGATCCCGACCGCATGGAGCTCAAGAAGTACTGTCGCTGGTGCGGCCGGCACACCGCCCACCGCGAGACGCGCTAGCGTCGACACCGAGAGAGCCCGGCCCCGCGCCGGGCTTTTTCGTTTCCGGCGGCGGCCGGCGGCCCGGCTGGGCGCCGGGCCGGCGGCAGCTTGCCGGGGCGCCCGGTGCGGGCTAGCGTCGATCATCCAACGCCGTCGACGAGAGCGAGCCGTCCATGCCGCTGAACCAGGCCCTGCTCGGCAAGGAGTACCCGCCGGTCCGCTACGAGGTCGGGCGCGAGAAGCTCCGCGAGTTCGCCGAGTCCGTGGGCGAGACCGATCCGATCTATCACGACGAGGAGGCGGCGCACGCCGCCGGCCATCCCGACATCCCCGCGGTGCCGACCTTCCCGATCGTTCTCACCCGGCGGATCGGCCAGAAGGTCTACGAGGACCCCGACCTGGGTCTGGACTACTCCCGGGTCGTCCACGGCGAGCAGGAGTTCACCTACCACCGCCCGATCTTCGCCGGCGACCGCCTGCTGGCCGCCGGCCGGGTCGCGGCCGTGCAGGTCAGAGGCAGGCACGAGCTGCTGGCCATCGAGACCAGCGTGACCACCGAGGAGGGCGAGCCGGTCTGCAGCGCTGTGATGACGCTGATCGCCAGGGGAACCTCCTCCGGGGGGTCGGCGTGACCGCGGCGGCCGAGGTCACCCAAGGCCAGAAGCTCGATCAGGTCGTGCAGACCATCGAGCGCGCCGACCTGGTCAGGTACGCGGGGGCGTCGGGCGACTTCAACCCGATCCACTGGAACGACGAGTGGGCACGCTCCGTCGGCCTTCCGGGGGTGATCGCCCACGGCATGTTCTCGATGGGCGTGGCCGCGCGGATGATCTCGGCCTTCGCCGCCAACCCCGCCGCCATCAAACGCCTGCGGGTGCGGTTCTCCGCCATGATCCAGCCCGGCCAGACCCTGACCGTCTCCGGCGAGGTCGCCGAGGTCGACGGCGACCGCGTGCGGGTCCGCTTCTGGGGCGACGACGAGAGCGGCAACCGGGTGGTCTCCAAAGGGGAGGCGGAGCTGGAGCTGGCATGACCGCCGGATCTCCATCGCCACCGCAATCCGTGCTCGACCTGGTCTCGGAGCGCCAGGCGGCCCGCGAGCGGCGGGAATTCGCCCGCGCCGACGCGCTGCGCGACCAGGTCCGCGCAGCCGGCTGGCTGATCCGGGACACCGCCGCCGGCGCCGAGGTGGTGCAGGCGCCCGACTGGGAGCCGCTGGACCCGGCGGCCGCCACGCCGCGCTGGGACGAGCCCGACCAGCACGAGGTCTCGCTGATCGTCCACGTGCTCGGCTGGCCCGACGACGTCCGCCGCGCGGTCGCCTCGCTCGCCGCCCACTGCGCAACGACCGACTACGAGGTCGTGCTGGTGGACGACGGCGCCGGCCACGGGACCGGCCGCGCGCTCGAGGAGCTGGCCGCCGCCGACGGCAGCGTCAGGGTGCTGCACCTCGACATGCCGATCGGCTTCGGCGCCGCCATGAACCTCGGCATGAGCCAGGCGACCGGCCGGGTGCTGGTCTGGCTCGACCCGCATGTCGAGGCCACCGGCGACCTGCTCAGTCCGCTGCTGGCCGCGCTGGCCGAGCCGGAGGCCGGCCTGGCCGGCGGCTGGGGCGTGGTCACCCACTCGATGCTCGACTTCGAGGCTGACGACGGGCCCGAGGTCGACGCGATCGAGGGCTACCTGCTCGCCGTGCCGCGCCGGATCGCCGCGCGGGTCCAGCTCGACCCGAGGCACCGCTACTACCGCAACGCCGACCTGGACTTCTCGTTCGCCGTCCGCGACCTTGGCGGCGACTGGAGGCTGCGGGCGCTCAGGGTCGAGGTGCCCGCCCTGCGGCACCGCCACCGGGCCTACCACGAGACCGATCCGACAGAGCGCGAGCGGGCCTCCAAGAAGAACTACGACCGCTTCCTGGAGCGCTGGAAGCGTCGCACGGATCTGCTCACCCAAGGGTTCACCGGCTACCACCGCCATCCTCACGACCCTGGGACAGTCTCGTAGCCGCGCGGTAGGATCGCGGGATCGCGCACGAGTGCACGATCACGAGTCGGCCGCTGGTAACCGAGGCGCCATGTTCGAGGTCTAACGTTCACAAGTAGCAAGGGGACCGTGGTGGAGGTCGACCGGGAGCTCGTCGAAGCCGCTCAGGCGGGAGATCGCTGGGCGCTCGAAGAGCTGGTGCGCCAGACGCACCGGAGCGTGTACACCTGCGCGCTCCGGCTCGTCGGCAACCCGGACGACGCCGCCGACGTGACCCAGGACGTCTACCTTCGGGTGGTGCGCAAGCTCGGCGGCTTCCGGCACGAGGCCTCGTTCACCACCTGGCTGAATCGAGTGACGACCAACGTGGCCATGAGCAGCTTGAAGCGCCGGACGCGGCGGATCGCGGTCGAGGGGGCGGTCGCTCCCGTCGAGGCCCGCGACCCCTCGCCCGACCCGGCCGAGCGGGCGGAGGCGGTCGCGCTTGCCCGCCGGCTCGAGCAGCTCGTGGCCGCGCTGCCCGAAGGGCAACGGCAGGTCCTGGTGCTGCGGGACGTCTATGGACAGTCGACCGACGAGGTGGCAACGGCGATGGGGCTCACGCCAGGAGCTGTCAAGGTGCGTCTGTTCCGGGCGCGCGAGCGGCTCAAGGCTCAACTCGAGGCAGTCGAGGGCGGCCAGGTGGTCGCGTTGGCCGGGCGCCGGCGCGCGTCGGGACGGAGGTCGTGATGGGTTGCCACGACGTCCGGCCGCTGCTCGCCGCCCGCGTCGAGGAGCTGAGCCCGCTGGAGGCGCGGATCCGCGCCGAGCACGTCACCACCTGCCCGCGCTGCGCGGCAGAGGCCGCCGCCTACGGCAGAGTGGTGCAGGCGCTGGCCGCCATGGCCGCCCTCGAGGCGGAGCCGATCGCCGGCACCCTCGAACGAGCACTGGCAGCGGTCGACAGGCGCCGAGCGCTGATGACCGACCCGAGGCTAGCCGTGGTCGCGGCAGGCTCCGCCGGTGCCCTGGTGGCCACCGTCATGGTCGCCCGCGCCCTCCGCCAGCGCCGCAGGGTACCCGGGCGGCCGAGCCCCATCCCCGGCCTCGCGGGCCTGGCGGCTCCCGCTCTGATCCGCGCCAAGTAGCCGCGCGCGGCGCTAGCACACGAATGCGCGCCGGCGGCTCGGCAGGAGAATCCCCAGGTCCTGGTGATACCGGCCGGCGAAGTCCACCGCGTGGGCCGGGTAGCCGAGGTTGGTCGGGAACATGTCGTAGTGCATGGGCACCAGCAAGCCCGCCCCGATGACGGCGGTGAACCTGACGGCCTCCCGGTGGTCCAGGTTCCCGACGAGGTTCTGCGCCTCGCGGTAGTGGTCGCGCCCGTTGATCGGCAGCAGGGCCACGTCCGGCGCCAGCCTGGAGAGGCGGTCCTCCAGCTCCTCGTCCGCCAGGGTGTCGCCGGCGTGGTAGATGCGCAGACCTCCAGCCTCGACCACGTAGCCGAGGTAGCGGTACAGCCCGTCCGACAGCTCCTTCCCGTAGGTATAGGCGTCCGCCACGTCGACGCCGTGCAGGGCCGGCAGCGGGTGGATGGTCACGCCGTCCAGCTCGAACGGCTCGTCCGGCTGGGCGCCGATCACCCGGTCGGGAAGGATCCCCAACGCCGTGACCCGCGGCACCAGCGGCGTGGGCACCACCACCTTCGCCTCCGGCGAGGCCGCGGCCATGCCAGGCAGGCTCTCGGCGTCGAAGTGGTCGATGTGCTCGTGGGAGCACAGGATCGCGGCGACGCCGGAGGCCTGCTCCGGCGCGAACGGCGGCGGGCTCAGCCGGTCCGGATGGCGTGCCAGGAACGGGTCGAGCAGCAGCGTCGTCCCCCCCGCCCGCACCGCGAAGCCGGACTGGCCGAGCCACCACAGCGCCGCCTGCCCCGGAGCCAGCTCGATACCCTCCAGGTCAGCGGGAGTCCTCATGGGTGCGGCCACGGTCGTCCTCCTGGTCGAGGGATGCTCTGTCCGGTCCCGTGTAGGTGGCGCGGGGCCGTATCGGGACGCCCCGCTGGTACTCCTCCAGCGCGTGCGCCAGCCAGCCCGCCGAGCGGGCGATGACGAAGATCGCCTCGCCGGCGCCGGCGATCATGCCGGTCATGCTCGCAAGGGTGGCCAGCGCGAAGTCGACGTTCGGGGCGGGCAGCCGGCGCCGCCGGGCGGCCGCCAGGACCGCCTCGGCCACCGCCAGCCGCCCGGCCACCGCCGCGTCCCCGGTGGCGGCCGCCGCCTGCCGCAGGCGCTCCAGCAGGTAGTCCGCGCGCGGGTCGCCGTCCGTGTAGACGAAGTGGCCGAACCCGCGGATGCGCTCGCCGCGCCGCAGGCGCTCGCCGACGGCCCTGGCCGCCCGCTCCGGCCGTCCCGCCTCCGCCAGCAGCGCCTCGATATCCAGCGACGCCCCGGCGTGCAGCGTGCCGCTGGCGACCGCCAGGCCGGCGGAGACCACCGCGTACGGGTCCGCCCGCACCGAGGCGGCCGCCCGGGCGGCCACCGTCGACGCGGCCAGCTCGTGGTCGGCCATCAGCACCATCGCGCCGTCCAAGGCTCGGAGCAGGGCGGGGTCGGCCGCGGCGCGAGCGAGCTTGCGCCAGAGCCGCTCGGCGATGGGCGTCCTGGCCTGTGTGGGGACCGGTGTCCGGGGTGCGGGCGAGGCCCGCGAGGCCGCCCGGGGGGCGGCGGGCACGGCCTGCGACGGCATCCGGTGGGCCGCGGGCCTGGCGTCGGGGAGGCAGGCGACCATCCCGGCGATGAGGCTCTGCCCGGCGGCGACGACCGCCGAGGGGTCGAGCTGGAGCCGTAGCTCGTCGGTGGTCGCCATCGCGGCGACGATCACCCGGAGCCGTTCGAGGGGCAGGGTGTCGGGCGGCAGGGTGGCCTGAGCCGCCCGCCCCACCGCGACGGCGCCCTCGTCGGCGCGCCAGTCGGGCTCGCGGGGCAGTTCAGCGGTCCACAGCCAGTGCGCAACCTCCTCGAAGGACCGGTCACGGGCCAGCTCGGTCGCGTCGACGCCACGGTAGCGGTGGCGCCCGCCCTGGATCGAGGTGATCGCCGAGCTGACCGCCAGGCGCGCGGCGCCCCTGGCAGCCGGCTGGCGGGAGCGCTCGGCGAGCCGCTCGACCTCGGCCGGGTCGAACCAGCTCCGGCGACCGTCCGGGGAGCGCTCCCTGCGCAGCAGCCCCCTGCTGACGTAGGCGTAGAGGGTCTCGGGCTTCACCCCGAGCCGCCTGGACGCCTCCGCCGAGCTGAGCAGCCCCGTGGCCGCCCCGGTCGTGCCGGCCGTGGCCCGGCTCCCGACCGCCCCGGTCCTCTCCGCCATGGCGCTCCCATAGTTGATCAGCCGATCAATGTTGACGCTCCCGGCGACCATGGTCAACCTGGAGGCTGCCGTACCTGCTTCTTCATGGAGTCGCCGATGCCAGCCGTTCACTTCCTCGACGTGACCAACCGCGACGGTGTCCAGACCGCGCGGGTCAACCTCTCCAAGTTCGGCAAGACCATGGTCAACCTCTACCTCGGCAGGCTCGGCGTGAGCCAGTCCGAGCTGGGCTTCCCCTTCCTGTTCCACGAGGTCCCCTACGTACGCGCCAACCTGGCGCTGGCCAAGGCGGGGGCGTTCGGCGACCTGAAGCTGTCCGGGTGGGCGCGCGCGGTGGTCGCCGACGTGGAGCGCTCGGTGCCGTTGGGGCTCGAGCACATGAACCTGTCGATCTCCACCTCCGACCAGATGATCCGCCACAAGTTCCAGGGTCGCCTGGACCGCTCCTCGGTCCTGCGGGAGATGACCGCCGCGGCGCGGGCGGCCAAGCGGGCCGGGGTGGCGACGCTCGGGGTCAACGCCGAGGATGCCTCCCGCACCGACGACGGCTATCTGCTCGAGTTCGCGCAGGCGGCCCGGGAGGCCGGCGCCGACCGGGTCCGCTACTGCGACACCATCGGCGGCGACACCCCCGCGCGCATCCGCGAGCGGTTCGCCAACCTCGCCGCGACCGCCGGCGTCGCGCTGGAGACCCACTGCCACAACGATCTCGGGATGGCGGTCGCGAACTCGGTCGCCGGTGCGCTCGGCACCTTGGAGGCGGGCAGGGACGTCTGGGTGAACACCTGCGTCAACGGGATCGGCGAGCGGGCTGGCAACGCTGACCTGCTCAGCACCATCCTCGCATTCCAGCATGGCTTCGGCGTGGCCGGGCAGGCGAGGGTCGCAGACGCCCTGGACCTGTCGTGGTCGCGGCGCTTGGGGCTCTGGGCCAGCTACGCGCTCGGCCAGCCGCTGCCGATCAACCAGCCGGGCGTCGGCCGCAACGCTTTCTCCCACGAGTCGGGCATCCACGCCGACGGCGCTCTCAAGGACCGCCACAACTACGAGCTGTACGACGACGAGACGCTCGGTCCCTTCCCGCACGACTGGCACGCGACCGAGGGCAGGGTGGTGCTGACCGGGGAGTATGGTGGCAAAGCAGGCTTCCGCCACGTCATGGACGGCCTCGGCATCCAGGTCGGTCCCGCCGACGAGGAGCTGGTCTTCCAGCTCGTGCAGCTCACCAACGCCGCCACCGGCCGGCCGCTCTGCGACGACGAGCTGCGCCTGCTCGCCACCTACCCCCACGAGCTCGCCCTGCTGTACCCGGGCCAGCTCTCGTAGGGCGCGGTGCGGGGTGGGCCGGTGGGCCTGGCGGTGACGGGGCCGCCCCGCCCCAGCCGGTGGGCGCGGCCTCGCCCGGTGGGCGGGTCCGAGCCGGCGCGGTCGGGCGCGGGCTGCCCGGTTGTGCCCTTGTCGACGGCACTTGGTAGTCTGGAGGGGCGGGTGACCGGGTTCGGGGGTAGCACCTTGAGTGGGTCGGACGCCGACCCCTATACTCAGTGGGCTTTGGGCTCGGGCTCGATGCTCCAACCCCGTAGGCCAGTAGCTCAATTGGTAGAGTCCCGGTCTCCAAAACCGGTGGTTGGGGGTTCGAGTCCCTCCTGGCCTGCCAGCCCCTTGTCCACGATCCGAGATGTAGCTCGCCACTGGCAAGGGTCGGCCGACGAACGCGGCGCCGCCCGGCGTGAGGAGCAGGGCTTGCGATGAACAGGGAAACCAAGCGGGCGATGGCTCGCCAGCAGCGCACCACCGATCAGGCGGCGCGCCTGCAGCAGCTGCGCAAGCAGCAGAATGCCCGCCAGCAGACCGCCAGGGCGAGCAGGGACGCCGTGGTCGGCGGCCGGCGGGCGCGTTTGCGCGGGCTGGGAAGCTTCGGTAGCGAGGTCGTCACCGAGCTGCGCAAGGTGAACTGGCCCGACCGTCGCACCGTGACCGGTTATACCGTGGTCGTGCTGGTCTCCGTGACCGTCATCACCGCAATCATCTTTGGGCTGGATACGCTGTTCGGAAAGCTCGTCATCGCGATCTTCGGCAGCTAGCCTTCCGGAACCACCAGGAGTGTCATGAGCACCGAGACCGATATCGTTTCTGAGGAGACCGCCAGCGAGGAGTTCGGCTCCGGCGACTGGTACGTCGTCCACACCTATGCGGGCTACGAGAACAAGGTGAAGGCCAACCTCGAGAGCCGCATCTCGTCCATGAACATGGAGGAGAAGATCTTCGAGGTCGTGATCCCCATGGAAGACGTCATGGAGATCAAGGGCGGCAAGAAGCAGGTGGTGTCCCGCAAGGTCTTCCCGGGCTACCTGCTGGTTCGCATGTACCTCGACGACGACTCCTGGTACGTGGTGCGCAACACGCCGGGCGTCACCGGCTTCGTCGGGTCCGGCGCCAAGCCGACGCCGCTCTCCGAGAAGGAAGTCGCCAAGATCCTCGAGACCAAGCCGGTCGAGAAGCTCAAGCCGCGGGTCGAGTGGCAGGTCGGCGAGTCGGTCACCGTCACGTCGGGGCCGTTCGCCCAGCTGCCCGGCACGATCGCCGAGATCAACCCGGACCAGCAGAAGGTCAAGGTGCTGGTGTCGATCTTCGGCCGCGAGACCCCGGTCGAGCTGTCGTTCGACCAGGTGCAGAAGCTGTAGAGCAGCTGGCGCTAGAGACGAGTCAAGGGAGCAAGTAGGCAGATGCCACCTCAGCCAACGCGCCGCCGCCGAGTGGCGGCGGTGCTCAAGATCGAGCTCGCGGCAGGCCAGGCCACGCCGGCGCCGCCCGTCGGCACCGCGCTCGGCCCGCACGCCGTGAACATCATGGAGTTCGTCAAGCAGTACAACGCCGCCACGCAGGCGCAGCTTGGCAACGTGGTCCCCGTCGAGATCACCATCTACGAGGACCGCACCTTCAGCTTCGTGCTGAAGACCCCGCCCGCCGCCGTGCTGCTCCGCAAGGCGGCCGGCGTGGAGAAGGGCTCGGCCGAGCCGCACAAGGAGAAGGTCGGCAGCGTCACGCGGGACCAGGTCCGCGAGATCGCGGAGACCAAGATGCCGGACCTCAACGCGCGCGACATCGAGGCCGCGATGAGGGTGATCGAGGGCACCGCGCGCTCGATGGGCATCAGCGTGGCGAGCTGAGACTCGCCACTGGATCGACGTGGGGATGCGCTGGGCCGTCGGGCTCGGCCGGCCCCACGACCCGGCAGGGAGTGGGGAACGACCCCGGCCCAGCCGACGATGTGGGAGGGGCAGGACGGCCTGCCCCGCCGGACCACAGGAGGAATCGCATGAGCGGTAAGAAGTACGCTGAGCTGGCCAAGAAGGTCGATCGGAGCCGGCTCTATCCCCCCTACGAGGCGCTCGACCTCGCCAAGGCCACCAATCCCGCCCGCTTCGACGCCACCGTGGAGGTCGCCTTCAAGCTCGGGGTCGACCCGCGGCGCGCCGACCAGATCGTCCGCGGGACCGTCTCGCTCCCGCACGGCACGGGCAAGACCGTCCGCGTCGCCGTCTTCGCGGAGGGCGAGGCCGCCCGCCAGGCCGAGGAGGCCGGTGCCGACGAGGTTGGCGGCCGGGACCTGGTCGAGCGGGTGCAGAACGGTTTCCTCGACTTCGACGCCGCCGTGGCGGTGCCGGAGATGATGGGCCAGGTCGGCCGGCTGGGCCGCATCCTCGGCCCCCGTGGCCTGATGCCCAACCCGCGCGCCGGGACGGTCACTCCCGACGTGGGCAAGGCGGTCGCCGACATCAAGGCCGGAAAGCTCGAGTACCGCACCGACCGCTGGGGCAACGTGCACCTGGTGCTCGGCAAGGCCTCCTTCCCGACCCAGGCGCTCGCCGAGAACTACCAGGTCGTGCTGGACGAGGTGGTCAGGGCCAAGCCCGCGGCTGCCAAGGGTCGCTACATCAAGGGCATCACCGTGTCGACCTCGATGGGCCCTGGGATCAAGATCGACCCCTCGCAGACGCGCAACGTCGCCGCCGCCCAGGCGCGGACCGCGTAGCGCCGCCGGCGCCGACCCTGCCGCCGATGTCCCACATGGACTGGCATCTCGGCTGGTGGGCCCCGCAGCCATTGGCCGTCGAGCCCACCGACATCGTCGACCCGCATGTCCATGGTCCCCTGCTGGCCGCCGCAGGCGACGGCGCCCCGCTCGACCCGCTCGGCCAGGCGCGGCTGGGCGCGCTCAAGGCGGCCGGCCTGGCCACCGCCAAGGGCCGGCCACGCTTCCCCGTCGCCCGCGCCGAGCTGGCCGACTCCCTTCGCGCGGCCTCCAGCGACCTCGGCAGCGCCATCGCCCGGCTGCTCGCCGGGGAATGGAGCCGGATCGAGGTCGAGTACGAGCCGATACGGACCAGCGTGCCGGGCGCTGGCGCGCCGGCCGTGGCCTTCCTGGTGGTCGGCGGACTGGTGCTCGACGTCGGCGTGCGGCGCCTGATGCGGCTGGAGGGCTTGGCGGCGCCGCCGTTCGGCAGCGCGTTCCTGTGGCTGGCCGAGGGCGAGAGCCACGCGGTCGCCGGCGCCTGGTCGGCGCGGGTGACCAGCCTGCCGGGGCGCGGGCACCTGATCCGCTTCGGCCGTCCGGACGCCTCCCACTGGGGGTTGGCGGTGGTCGACCCGGAAGCCGCCCCGGCCCTGCCACCCGCGCGGGAGCCCGGCATCCGGGCGCTCTGCGAGGGTATCGGCTGGTCGGTGGTCCGTCTGGTCGCCGACGCCCTACCCGGGTTGGACCCGATCCGCCGCCGCATTCCCGGCGCGGAGGACGAGGGCGCCTTCCGGTCCTGGGCGTACGCCCTGGCCGTCGACGCGGCGCTCGACAACCTCTCGGCCCGCGGACTGCTCGCCCCACCGATCGAGGGGGTCGTGTCGATCCGGGTCACCGACCCCTCCCTCGCCGGGAGCTAAGGGTTTCCCCCGGGCCCCACAGCGAGCTCAGGCGGCCCCGTCGCCGCCCGGATGTGCGGGTTTCCCGAGGCTCCGGACAGCTGAGGCGGCCCGGCGCCGCCAGGCCGCCCGCCCATCAGGGCGGCCCCGGTCGCCACGGCGGCCCGGTCGCCACGGCAGCCCCGGTCGCCACGGCAGCCCCCCCGGCCACCCGGGCTCAGTGATCGGCGAGCGATCGCCCGGTATGTGTCCCGGGTTCGGCCCTGCGGAACCGCTGCGGTTTGAGGAGAGTGGGTGGATCGTGGACGTCGGGTGCGCCCGCGCCAGATGGAGCGCCAGGCACGATCAGGATCCGGCGGGCGCGGCCCACAGGGTCGAGCCCACCGGTGGTGCTCACGTCGGCGAGCCAGCGTCCGCGCTCGAAGCCCCGGTCGAACTGGCGCGCCGCCTCGTCGCCAATGCGGCGAGCAGCCCACATGGCCATGGATGCGCAGCCAACGACCAAGCCGACAAATAAACTGATCATGACCGAAAAGGCCATCATTTCCCTCCTTTGGGCGATTGGGACTCTCGCCCGCTTCAAGGTTTTCGCATCCTACAACCTTGTCAAGTAGGTTGCTTCGGGTTATCCACACCCCCCCTTGCGGCGTGGTCGCCAGCCGGTGTTCGGGCAGGCCAGGGAGGCCGCCACGCACCGAGCCACCCGCGGCACCCGAGCAACCCGCGGCACCGGGCCACCCCGCCGCCGTCGGGGCCACCCGCGGCGACCGAGCCACCCGGGCGCCCGGCCACCCCGCCGGCGCTCGGGCGCACCCGCCGGCGTCGAGCCCTTCCCGCGGGCGCCCCCGGTGCCCCCTCTGGCCCGGCGGAATTGGTTTGACGGGAGATCGGAGGGGTCGCTAGGCTCGACGGGCCGAAGACCGTCCGGTTGCCAATGGCACGAAGGTCCGATCGGCCGGACCGGGATCCCTTCAATCGATTCCCGACCGACCCTCGGACGCCGGCGCAGGCGACGACCCACCGTGGGTCCGGATACCGAAGGGTGCCGGCCCTGGATGGGGCGGCTCCGCGAGCCGGGGCCACCCGAGCGGGTCGGAGCACGTCGCGTGGCAGGGTGCACGGGCGGTTCGAGGACCGTCCGTTTTTGTTGCGCCCACACCGGCGACGGTGCGGGTCCGGATCGAAACGAGGTGAGGCCGTGCCGAACGCGAGCAAGGTCGCCGAGGTCGAGGCCATCAAGGGATATCTCAACGGCTCGGTGGCCGCGCTGCTCACGGAGTACCGCGGGCTCAAGGTCAAGGACATGGGCGAGCTACGGGATTCCCTGCGCGGCTCGGAGACCGACTACAGGGTGCTGAAGAACACCCTGACCGGGATCGCCGCCAGCCAGGCGGGCTACCAGGAGCTCCTGCCGCTGCTCGACGGGCCGACCGCGGTGGCGTTCGTGCACGGGGACCCCGTCCAGGCGGCCAAGGACCTGGCCGAGTTCGCGCGCACCCATCCCGCCCTGGTGGTCAAGGGAGGCGTGCTCGACGGCAGGGTGGTGGACGCGGACTCCGTCCGGCAGCTCGCTACGCTGGAGTCGCGCGAGGTGACGCTGGCGCGTCTGGCCGGCATGTTCCAGGCGTCGCTGCAGCGGACCGCCATCATGCTTGCCGCACCCCTGCGCCAGGTCGCGACGATGTCCGCCGCCCTGCGCGACCAGCGCCAGGAGGCCGAGGGCAGCGGGCAGGCCGAGGCCGCCGCGGGACCCACCCCGGCAGAGGGCGAGGCCCCGGCGAACGCCGAAGCGCCACAGACCACCGCGGAGTAGCGCGGAGCACCGACCAGGATCAGACCGTCAAGACACGAGTACCGAGGAGCAAGGAGAGCGCCAACAATGGCCAAGATGTCTAGCGACGACCTCCTGGACGCCTTCAAGGAGATGACCCTCCTTGAGCTGTCCGAGTTCGTCAAGCAGTTCGAGGAGACCTTCGGCGTCTCCGCGGCGGCCCCCGTCGCGGTGGCCGGCCCGGCCGCCACCGGCGCGGGCACGGCCGCGGTCGAGGAAGAGGAGGAGCAGACCGAGTTCGACGTCGTGCTGAACGCGGCGGGCGACAAGAAGATCCAGGTCATCAAGGAGGTCCGGGCGCTCACCAGCCTTGGGCTGAAGGAGGCCAAGGACCTGGTCGACTCCGCGCCCAAGGCCGTCCTCGAGCGGGTTCCCAGGGAGCAGGCCGACAAGGCCAAGGAGCAGCTCGAGGCGGCTGGCGCGAGCGTCGAGCTCAAGTAGCCCAGCAGCCTTCAACTGAAGGTGACGGCCCCTGAAACCGCAGGTGACAGGGGTCGTCGCCTTCTGAGGTCTTGACAGTCTCCCGCGGCCGGGCCACACTCCCGCTCATCTAGACGAAGTGAGGTGCAGACGCAAGTCCTCAGTTCGGGGTTGACAGCAGTGTAGAGCGCAGCTACACTGCTCTTTCGCATGTCTTCGCACGCCTTTGACCCAGCCGCCTCAGGCCGCTTCGGCGTGCCCGCATTCCAATTTACCTACTTCCCGCGAAAGGGGAGAGACGCCTGTTGAGCGACCCGCGCACCCCGGCTTCGCCACGACTCTCCTTCGGCAAGATCCCCGAAATCCTTCCCCTCCCCGATCTGATCGCCATTCAGCGCGCGTCCTTCGAGTGGCTGATTACCGATGGCCTCCGTGAGGTCTTCGATGAGATCAGCCCCATTGAGGACTTCACTGGCCAGATGGCGCTCACCTTTGGAGAGCACCGGTTCGAGGAGCCAGAGCTGACGGTCGAGGAGTGTCGAGAGAAGGACCACACGTACTCCCGCAAGCTGCACGTCCAAGCCGAGTTCCAGAACCGCACCACCGGCGAGATCAAGTCCCAGTCGGTCTTCATGGGCGATTTCCCCGTCATGACCGAGCAGGGCACCTTCATCATCAACGGCACCGAGCGTGTCGTCACCTCCCAGCTGGTCCGCTCCCCAGGCGTCATTTTCGAGCAGGAGCCCGACAAGACGCTGGACAAGGTCATCACCTCGTGCCGGGTGATCCCCGCCCGCGGGGCCTGGCTCGAGTTCGATGTCGACAAGAAGGACACGGTGGGCGTGCGGCTCGACCGCAAGCGCCGCCTGCCCGTGACCGTGCTGCTGCGCGGCCTCGGCATGGACGAGGCCCAGATCCGCGAGCGCTTCGGCAACTCCGAGACCATGATGGTCACCCTCGAGCGGGACCACACCCGCTCCGAGGAGGACGCCCTCATCGAGATCTACCGGCGCCTGCGCCCGGGCGAGCCGCCCAGCGCCGAGTCGGGCCGGCAGCTCCTGTATGGCCTGTTCTTCCAGCCCAAGCGCTACGACCTCGCCAAGGTCGGCCGCTACAAGATCAACAAGAAGCTGAGCCTGGACGAGTCGCACCGCGAGCTGACGCTGACCGTCGACGACGTGATCGCCACAGTCGACTACCTCGTGCGCCTGCACGAGGGCGACCCGAGCTGCTCCACCGACGACCAGGACCACTTCGGCAACCGCCGGCTGCGCTCGGTCGGCGAGCTCATCCAGAACCAGGTCCGCATCGGCTTGTCGCGCATGGAGCGGGTGGTGCGCGAGCGCATGACCACCCAGGACGCCGAGGCGATCACCCCGCAGACGCTGATCAACATCCGGCCGGTCGTGGCCGCGATCAAGGAGTTCTTCGGGACCTCGCAGCTCAGCCAGTTCATGGACCAGACCAACCCGCTGGCCGCGCTCACCCACCGCCGGCGCCTGTCCGCGCTCGGCCCGGGCGGGCTGTCGCGGGAGCGGGCCGGGTTCGAGGTGCGTGACGTCCACCCCTCGCACTACGGCCGCATGTGCCCGATCGAGACGCCGGAGGGTCCGAACATCGGCCTGATCGGCAGCCTCTCGACCTACGCGCGAATCAACGAGTACGGCTTCGTCGAGACGCCCTACCGCAAGGTGGTCAACGGCCGGGTCACCGACCAGGTCGACTACCTGACCGCCGACGACGAGGACCTCTACGTCATCGCGCAGGCCAACGCCCCGGTGGACCGCGACGGGAAGTTCGTCGGCGACCGCGTGCTGGTCCGCCAGGGCAGCCGCTCGGCGGCCGTGGCGGGGCAGCGCAGCTTCGGCAGCGCGATCACCGGCGAGATGGCCAACGTGCCGCCTGACGAGGCCGACTACATGGACGTGTCGCCACGGCAGATGGTCTCGGTGGCCACCGCGCTGATCCCGTTCCTGGAGCACGACGACGCCAACCGCGCCCTGATGGGCGCGAACATGCAGCGCCAGTCCGTGCCCCTGCTGCGCTCCGAGGCGCCGCTGGTCGGCACCGGCATCGAGCGCCGCGTGGCGGTCGACGCCGGCGGCGTGGTGGTGGCCTCGCAGCCGGGCACCGTGGAGGAGGTCTCCGCCGACGCGGTGACCGTGCGCCACGCCGACGGCACCGCCAAGGTCTACCGCCTGCGCAAGTTCGAGCGCTCCAACCAGGGCACCTGCATCAACCAGCGGCCGCTGGTCGCCGAGGGCCTCAAGGTGGCCGCCGGCGACGTGCTGGCCGACGGGCCCTGCACCGACACCGGTGAGCTGGCGCTCGGCAAGAACCTCCTGGTCGCGTTCATGCCCTGGGAGGGCCACAACTACGAGGACGCGATCATCGTGTCCGAGCGGCTGGTCAAGGACGACGTCCTCACCTCGATCCACATCGAGGAGCACGAGGTCGACGCCCGCGACACCAAGCTCGGTGCCGAGGAGATCACCCGCGACATCCCCAACGTCTCTGAGGACGTGCTGAAGGACCTCGACGAGCGCGGCATCATCCGCATCGGCGCCGAGGTCACCACCGGCGACGTGCTGGTCGGCAAGGTCACCCCGAAGGGCGAGACCGAGCTGACTCCTGAGGAGCGCCTGCTGCGCGCGATCTTCGGTGAGAAGGCGCGCGAGGTCCGCGACACCAGCCTCAAGGTGCCCCACGGCGAGAGCGGCAAGGTGATCGGCGTGCGGGTGTTCTCGCGCGAGGCCGGCGACGACCTGAACCCGGGCGTGAACCAGCTCGTGCGGGTCTACGTTGCCCAGAAGCGCAAGATCTCCGACGGCGACAAGCTGGCCGGGCGCCACGGCAACAAGGGCGTCATCGCCAAGATCCTGCCAGAGGAGGACATGCCGTTCCTGGCCGACGGCACCCCGGTCGACGTCATCCTGAACCCGCTCGGCGTGCCGAGCCGGATGAACATCGGCCAGGTGCTGGAGACGCACCTCGGCTGGGTCGCGGCCCACGGCTGGTCGTTCGAGCAGCTCCCCGAGTGGGCCAAGGCTGCCGGCTGGAAGAAGGACAACGCCCATCAGGACCAGCGCATCAACCTCGGTACGCCGGTCTTCGACGGCGCCAACGAGGCAGCCATCGAGGACCTGCTCAGGGCCACCCAGGGCACTTTCGAGGACCCGATCAGCGGCGAGGAGCGCCGCCTGGTGGACTCCGAGGGCAAGGCCGTCCTGTTCGACGGCCGCACCGGCGAGCCATACCCCACGCCGGTGACGGTCGGTTACATCTACATCCTGAAGTTGCTCCACCTGGTCGACGACAAGATTCACGCCCGCTCGACCGGCCCGTACTCGATGATCACCCAGCAGCCGCTCGGCGGAAAGGCCCAGTTCGGCGGCCAGCGTTTCGGCGAGATGGAGGTCTGGGCTCTGGAGGCGTACGGCTCCGCCTACGCGCTCCAGGAGCTGCTCACCATCAAGTCCGACGACGTGCTCGGACGGGTGAAGGTCTACGAGGCGATCGTCAAGGGCGAGAACATCCCGGAGCCCGGCATCCCAGAGTCCTTCAAGGTCCTCATCAAGGAGATGCAGTCGCTCTGCCTGAACGTCGAGGTGCTCTCGGCGGAGGGCCAGGAGATCGAGATGCGGGAGACCGACGAGGACGTCTTCCGCGCCGCTGAGGAGCTCGGTATCGACCTCAGAGGGCGCGAGCCCTCGTCGGTCGAGGAGGTCTGACTTTCGTGCTCGACGTCAACTACTTCGACGAACTGCGGATCGGCCTGGCAACGGCCGAGCAGATCCGCATGTGGTCGAACGGCGAGGTCCGCAAGCCTGAGACAATCAACTACCGCACGCTCAAGCCCGAGAAGGACGGCCTCTTCTGCGAGAAGATCTTCGGCCCGACCCGGGACTGGGAGTGCTACTGCGGAAAGTACAAGCGCGTCCGCTTCAAGGGCATCATCTGTGAGCGCTGCGGTGTCGAGGTCACCAGGGCCAAGGTGCGCCGCGAGCGGATGGGCCACATCGAGCTGGCCGCCCCGGTCACCCACATCTGGTACGTCAAGGGCGTGCCGAGCCGGCTCGGCTACCTGCTCGACATGGCTCCCAAGGACCTCGAGAAGATCATCTACTTCGCCGCCAACGTGGTGACCTGGGTCGACGAGGACCGGCGCCACGAGGACCTGCCCCGGATCGAGACCGAGATCGCGCACGAGCGCGAGCAGGCCGAGTTCGAGAAGCAGAAGCGCGAGGAGGAGATCAAGGCCAAGCTGGAGGCCAGCCTGGCCGAGCTCGAGGCCCAGGGCGCCAAGTCCGATCAGCGTCGCAAGGTCCGCAACGAGGCCGAGCGCTCCTTCAAGGAGGTGCGCGAGCGGTCGGCGCAGCGGCTCGAGCTGCTCGAGCGCGTGCTCGAGATGTTCAAGAACCTCTCGCCCAAGCAGCTGCTCGCCGACGACCAATACTACCGCGACCTGCGGGACCGCTTCGGCGAGTACTTCTCGGCCGGCATGGGCGCCGACGCCATCAAGGACCTCCTGCTGCGCGAGGACATCGAGGCCGAGGCCGACCGGCTGCGGGAGGTCATCGCCACCTCCAAGGGGCAGAAGCAGCAGCGCGCCATCAAGCGGCTGCGGGTGGTGTCGGCCTTCATCGGCCGGCGCAACTCGCCGCTCGGCATGGTGCTGGACTGCATCCCGGTGATCCCGCCGGACCTGCGCCCGATGGTGCAGCTCGACGGCGGCCGGTTCGCCACCAGCGACCTCAACGACCTGTACCGCAGGGTCATCAACCGCAACAACCGGTTGAAGCGGCTGCTGGACCTGGGCGCGCCCGAGATCATCGTCAACAACGAGAAGCGCATGCTCCAGGAGGCGGTCGACGCGCTGTTCGACAACGGCCGCCGCGGCCGTCCGGTCACCGGGCCGGGCAACCGCCCGCTCAAGAGCCTGTCCGACATGCTCAAGGGCAAGCAGGGCCGCTTCCGCCAGAACCTGCTCGGCAAGCGCGTGGACTACTCCGGGCGCTCGGTCATCGTGGTCGGCCCGGAGCTGCGGCTCCACCAGTGCGGCCTGCCCAAGGCGATGGCGCTGGAGCTGTTCAAGCCGTTCGTGATGAAGCGCCTGGTGGACCTGTCGTACGCACAGAACATCAAGTCCGCCAAGCGCATGGTCGAGCGCTCGCGCCCACAGGTGTGGGACGTGCTCGAGGAGGTCATCCGCGAGCACCCGGTGCTGCTCAACCGCGCGCCAACCCTGCACCGCCTGGGCATCCAGGCGTTCGAGCCGGTGCTGGTCGAGGGCAAGGCAATCCAGATCCACCCGCTGGTCTGCAAGGCCTTCAACGCCGACTTCGACGGCGACCAGATGGCCGTGCACGTGCCGCTGTCCGCGGAGGCGCAGGCAGAGGCGCGGGTGCTGATGCTCTCGGTCAACAACATCCTGTCGCCGGCCAACGGCCGGCCGATCGCCGTGCCCACGCACGAGATGGTCCTGGGTGTCTACTTCCTGACCTACAAGCAGCCGGTGGCCTCGACCAACGGCAAGGGCAAGGCAGGCGACGCCAAGGCCAACGGGGAGGGCCCGGGGCTGCCGACCTACGGCTCCATCGCCGAGGCTGTCATGGCCCACGACTTCTCGTCGGTCGGCCTGCAGGACTCGATCGTGGTACGCCTGCCAGAGGGCAAGCTCGCCCACCCGGAGGCTGACCTCAAGACCGAGACGACCGTCGGGCGCCTGCTGTTCAACGAGGCGCTGCCGGACGACTTCCCGTTCATCAACGACACCCTCCAGTCCAAGGAGATCTCGTCGCTGGTGGCGCGGATCGCCGACCGCTACGACCAGACCAAGACCGCCGAGGTCCTGAACAACCTGAAGAACCTCGGCTTCCACTGGGCGTCCCGCGCCGGCGTGACGGTGTCGATCCAGGACGTCCTCAAGCCACCGCACAAGCAGCAGATCCTCGACGAGTTCGAGAAGCGCGCCGAGAAGGTGGAGAGCCAGTTCCGCAAGGGCATCATCACCGACGACGAGCGCCGGCAGGAGCTCATCGAGATCTGGACGGAGGCCACCGAGCGCGTCCGCGAGGACATGGAGGAGCGGTTCCGGCAGGAGCCGTTCAACCCCATCTACATGATGGCGACCTCTGGGGCGCGCGGGAACATGACCCAGGTGCGGCAGATCGCCGGTATGCGTGGGCTGGTGGCAAACCCCAAGGGCGACATCATCCCGCGGCCGATCAAGGCGAACTTCCGCGAGGGCCTGACCGTGCTGGAGTACTTCATCTCCACGCACGGCGCCCGCAAGGGGCTGGCCGACACCGCGCTGCGCACGGCGGACTCGGGCTACCTGACCCGCCGGCTGGTCGACGTCACCCAGGACGTCATCGTCCGCGAGGAGGACTGCGGCACCGAGCGCGGCATCGAGGTGGTCATCTCGGTGAAGCGGCCGCGGCCAGGCGCCAAGGGCCAGTACGACTACCTGCGTTCGCGCCAGGTCGAGACCCAGGCGCTCTCGCGCGCGCTCACCGAGGACGCCGTGGACCCCAAGTCCGGCGAGGTGCTCTTCGAGCGCGGGACCGAGCTCGACGAGGACATCGTGGACGTGCTGGTCGAGCACGGGGTCGAGAAGGTCCTGTGCCGCTCGGTGCTGACCTGCGAGTCGCTGGTCGGCGTCTGCCAGCTCTGCTACGGGCGCAGCCTGGCCTCCAACCGGCTGGTCGACATCGGCGAGGCGGTCGGCATCATCGCCGCCCAGTCGATCGGCGAGCCGGGCACGCAGCTCACCATGCGGACCTTCCACACCGGTGGTATCGCCGGCGAGGACATCACCCACGGTCTGCCGCGTGTCCAGGAGCTGTTCGAGGCGCGCACGCCGAAGGGCATGACGCCGATCGCGGAGTTCCCGGGCCGCGCCGCCATCGAGGAGGTCGACAAGGGCGTCCAGGTGACGGTCACCTCGGACGAAGGCGAGGAGTGGCAGACGATCGTGCCGCGCCGCGCGCGCCTGCGGATCGAGGACGGCCAGCAGGTCGACGTCGGCGAGCCAATCGTCGACGGCGTGCCCAACCCCAAGGAGATGCTGCGGGTGCTCGGCATCCGGGCCACGCAGCGCCACCTGGTCGAGGAGGTCCAGAAGGTCTACACCTCGCAGGGTGTGACCATCCACGACAAGCACATCGAGCTGATCGTCCGGCAGATGCTGAAGCGCGTGACCGTGCTGGAGGGCGGCGACACCGGCCTGCTCCCCGGCGAGCTGGTCGAGCGGGCGACCTTCGAGCGGGCCAACCACGACGCGCTCGAGCGTGGCGGGACCCCCGCCAACGGCCGTCCCGAGCTGCTCGGCATCACCAAGGCATCGCTGGCGACCGAGTCCTGGCTGTCGGCGGCCTCCTTCCAGGAGACCACCCGGGTGCTGACCGAGGCGGCGATCGAGGGCAAGAGCGACCAGCTCATCGGCCTCAAGGAGAACGTCATCATCGGCAAGCTGATCCCGGCCGGCACGGGCATGGTGCGCTACCGCAGCGTCCAGCCGGTGCTCGCCGGCGCTCCGGCCGCCGCGGGCTACGCGGTCGAGAGCTTCGGCGACGGCTACGAGGGCTACGGCGACGTCTACTACGGCAGCGAGGATGGCGAGGACGGCGGCGGAGACATGATGGTTGGCGACGGGATGGTGGACGACGAGTCCGCCGAACCCGTCCCGGCCCAGTCCGAGGACGGCGGTGGCGACGGCTACGTCCCCGAGGACTTCCAGGCCTATGAGGAGTCGTAAGCCTGCCGCTTCCGGTGGTCGACTGTGGCCCGGGCCGATCGGCCCGGGCCACAGTCGTGTCTGCCCTGGTCAAGGGGCTGGGGATAACGCTGCGCAGCCAATCGCGCTGGCGCGCATGATGACGGCATGTCCGTTCGTATCGCTGACCTTCCGGAGCGCGACCGGCCGCGCGAGCGGCTCTGGCGCCGCGGCGCCGCCGCGCTGAGCACGCCCGAGCTGATCGCGCTCGTCCTGCGCCAGGGCCACCGCGGCCAGAGCGTGCTCGAGATGGCCTCCAGGCTGCTGGCCGAGTACGGCAGCCTCGACCGCCTGGCCGCGGCCCATCCCGAGGAGCTTGCCGCGCGCCCCGGGGTCGGGCCCGCCAAGGCGGCCGCGCTGCTGGCGGCGCTGCAGCTGGCCCGCGACCTCGGCGCCCACGAGCCCAGGGACATGATCCGTGGGCCCGAGGATCTCGCCGCCATCGCCCAGCGCGAACTGCACGGTCTCCGCCACGAGCGGGTGCTGGTGCTGATCCTCGACGCCGGCAACCGGGTCGACCGGGTGGTGCGCCTCACCGACGGGTCGGTCGACCGCTCCCTGCTTCCGGTGCGCGAGGTGCTCAACGCGGTCCTCCGCAACGACGGGGTCGCGTTCGCGCTCGCCCACAACCACCCCTCCGGTGACCTGGAGCCGAGCCAGCTCGACCTGTACGCGACCAAGGCGGTCGCCGGCGCCGCGCCGGTCGTGGGGCTGCGGTTCCTCGACCATCTGATCGTGAGTGACGGGGGGTGGGTGGCGGTGGGATAACTGGGAGACACGCCTGGCCGACGCTCGCCCTCCGGGGCTGCTCCTCCGTCCCGCGGGTAGCGTGGGAGGCCCGCGGGTAGCGTGGGGGGGCGACCGGGCCGCGGCCACCAGCGAGCGGGAGCTGACACAGATGACACAGCGATGGGCGACATTCGACTGCTACGGGACGCTGATCGACTGGGAGGGCGGCATCGGCGGCACGTTCGCGCGGCTGTGGCCGAACGCGGACCGCGGAGCGCTGCTGGCCGCCTACCACCGGATCGAGCCGGAGGTGCAGCGCGGTCGAGCGATCAGCTACCGGCAGGTGCTCGGCGAGACCCTGGCCGGGGTGGCCGCCGAGGCGGGGCTGCGGCTCGCCGACGACCAGCGGGAGGCGCTGGCGGAGTCGTTGCCGTCGTGGCCGCCGTTTCCCGAGGTACCCGCGGCACTGGAGGCGTTGCGGGCGCGTGGCTGGCGCCTGGGGATCCTCTCCAACACCGACCCCGACCTGCTGGCCGCGTCCGTCGTCAGCATCGGCGTGCCGGTGGACCTCCGCGTGACCGCCGCGGAGGCAGGCTCCTACAAGCCGGCACACGGCCACTGGCGGTACTTCTTCGAGCAGACCGGCGCGGACCGCGACCGCCACGTCCACGTCGCCGCCAGCCTCAGCCACGACATCGCCCCGTGCGCCGAGCTTGGCCTGGACGCCGTGTGGATCAAGCGCTCCGGCGACACGACCGACCGTGCCCGGGAAGCGGACCTCCCCCGCGCGGCCGAGCTGCCGGATCTGGAGGCGCTGCCGGACACGCTCGACCGCCTCCGGCAACCGGCGTCATAGCCGCGACCCTCGACGGCCGGCCTCCCACGCGCCATCATCAGTCCCAGAGCGCCGGTCATGTATCGGTGCCGCGCATCGCTCACCCGCGGCGACCGCTGGCCGCAGCAGCGCGCACCGCGGATACGTGACCGGCGCTCTAAGCGAGCGCGAAGGAGGCCCCAATGCCCACGCACGAGGTCAGGGTCGACTACTCGAAGACGCTCAGCCAGCAGCCGGAGACCGGGCACAACCGCTGGCACCCGGATATCCCGCCGGTCGTGCGCTGCGACCCCGGTGAGGAGGTGGTCCTGGAGACGCGTGACGCGTTCGACGGCCAGATGGGGCCGGCCGCCACTCTGGAGACCGTGGCGGCGCCCAACCTGAACGTGGTCCACCCGCTCACCGGGCCGGTCCACGTCAACGGCGCCGAGGCCGGCGACCTGCTGGAGATCGAGATCCTGGAGGTCGAGCCGGTCCGCTACGGCTACACGGTCCAGGTGCCGGGGTTCGGTTTCCTGCGCGACCAGTTCCCCGACCCGTTCATGGTGCGGTGGGCGATCGCCGGGGGCTGGGCGACCTCGGAGGACCTGCCCGGCGTCCGCGTTCCAGGCGCCCCCTTCATGGGCACGCACCATCGGGCTGGCGCCCGACCGGCGCCTGCTGGAGGCGACCATCGCTCGCGAGCAGGCCGCGCTCGACCGCGGCGGCTTCGTGCTGCCGCCGGACCCGACGGACGCGGTGCCGGCGGACCCGGCGATCGCCGCGGAGGCGCTGCGCACGGTCCCGCCCCGGGAGACGGCCGGCAACGTCGACATCAAGCAGCTCTCCGCCGGCACCCGCATGTATGTGCCGGTGTACGCCAACGGCGGGCTCTTTTCGGCGGGCGACGCCCATTTCGCCCAGGGCGACTCCGAGACCTGCGGGACGGCCATCGAGATGCGGGCGACCCTGCACGTGCGCTTCTCGGTCCGCAAGGGGGTGGCCGCCAGCCGCGGGATCCGCGACCTCCAGTTCGCCAGGGACGACTACCACCTGGCACCGGAGTTCGCGGCCCCGCGCCGCTTCCACGCGACCACCGGCCTGTCGGTCACCCGCGACGGCGAGAACCGGCCAGAGGACCTCACCCTGGCCGCCCGCAACGCCCTGATGAACATGATCGACCATCTGGTCGACGAGCGCGGCTGGACAAGGCAGCAGGCCTACGCGATCTGCAGCGTCGCCGTGGACCTCAAGGTCAGCGAGGTCGTCGACGTTCCGAATTTCGTGGTCTCCGCCTTCCTGCCGCTGGACGTCTTCAGCGATCGGTAGGCCGGCGGAGGGCTGTCCCACCGCCGCCGCTGGCGTATCTTCAGTCCAAGGCCCGCGGAACGCATCCAAGGAGGGCAATCCGATGCCAGAGCGTCGCGTGGCGGTCGGCTCGAAAGTCGGCCTGCACGCCCGGCCGGCCGCGCTGTTCGTGCAGGCCGCGGCCAGGCAGCCGGTCAAGGTGACCATCGCCAAGGACGGCAAGGCCCCGGCGGACGCGCGCAGCATCCTGGCCGTGCTGGCGCTGGACGCGCGCGGGGGCGAGGAGATCGTGCTGCGGGCCGAGGACTCGGACCAGGCGGAGGCGGCCCTCGACGAGCTCGCCGCCGTCGTCGCCACCGACCACGACGCGAAATGACTCCCATCGCGCGGCTCAAGGGCGTGGGCGTGAGCCCCGGCGTGGCCGTCGGTCCTGTCGCCCTGATGGGCGGCGAGGTCCCCGAGCCCCCGGCCGGCGGCGCCGCCGGCTCGGGGCCGGCCGCCGAGCTGGAGGCCGCGAGGGCGGCGCTGGAGGCGGTGGCGGCGGACCTGGAGGCGCGAGGGGAGGCGGCTGGGGGCGACGTGCGCGACGTGCTGGAGGCGCAGGCGATGATGGTCCGCGACCCCAGCCTGGAGGACCAGGTGGCCGGGCTGACCCAGCAGGGCCGGTCGGCGGCCAGGGCGGTGTGGGAGTCGTTCACGGCCTACCGGGAGGTCCTGGCCGGCGCCGGCGAGTACATGGCCGCGCGGGTCGCCGACCTCGACGACCTGCGGGCCCGGACGGTCGCCCGGCTGCTCGGCCTGCCCGTCCCCGGCGTCCCCAACCCCGGCCACCCGTTCGTGCTGGTGACCAGGGATCTGGCCCCGGCCGACACCGCCGTGCTCGACGCCACAACCGTGCTCGGCTTCGTCACCGAGGAGGGCGGCCCCACCAGCCACACCGCCATCCTGGCCAAGTCGCTCGGCGTTCCCGCGGTGGTCGGCTGCGCGGGCGCGACCGACCTGGCCGACGACGCGCGCGTGATCGTGGACGGCGGCACCGGCGAGGTCCGCATCGACCCGACCGAGGCCGAGGTCGAGGCCGCACGGCGCCGCGTGGCGGCCCGGCTGGCGGCGCGCGGCCAGGCGTCGGGCCCCGGCGCCACCGCTGACGGACAGCCGGTCGCGCTGCTGGCCAACGTCGGCGGCCAGGCGGACGTCAAGGGCGCGCTGGCCGTGGGCGCCGAGGGCGTCGGCCTGTTCCGGACCGAGTTCCTGTTCCTCGACCGCGTCGACCCGCCGCCGGTCGACGAGCAGCGGGCCGCCTACGAGGCGGTGTTCGACGCCTTCCCGGACGGTGCCAAGCTGGTGGTGCGGACGCTGGACGCCGGCGCCGACAAGCCGCTCGCCTTCCTCAACCTGCCCGGTGAGCCGAACCCCGCGCTCGGCCAGCGCGGGCTGCGCGCCGTCCGCCGCGCTCCCGAGATCCTCGCCGACCAGCTCGAGGCCATCGGCCAGGCGGCCGCGGCGACCCGGGGAGACGTGTGGGTGATGGCGCCGATGGTCGCCAACGCGGACGAGGCGGCCTGGTTCCGCGCGCAGGCGCGCCGCCAGCCGATCGGCAAGGCAGGCGTGATGATCGAGATCCCGGCCGCGGCCCTGCGGGCCCGGGCGGTGCTGGCCGAGGCGGACTTCGTCAGCATCGGCACCAACGACCTGGCGCAGTACACCTTCGCCGCCGACCGGCTGGTCAGCGAGCTGTCCTCGTTCCAGGACCCGTGGCAGCCCGCCCTGCTCGAGCTGGTCGCCAGGGTGGGCGAGGCCGGTGCCGACACCGGCAAGCCGGTCGGCGTCTGCGGCGAGGCCGCCGGCGACCCGCTGCTCGCCCTGGTGCTGGTCGGGCTCGGGGTGACCAGCCTGTCGATGGCGCCGGGCAGCCTCCCCGACGTGCGCCTGCTGCTGGCCCGCCACACCACCGCGGACTGCCGCCGCCTGGCGGCCCTGGCGCTGGGGGCCGCCGATGCCGGCGCGGCCAAGGCCCTGGTCAGAGAGTCCGTGAGCGGGGTCGCCGAACTGGGCCTGTAGCCGCGGGTCGCCCGGGACCACCACCGCGCGACATCCACCACCGCGACAGTCGACCAGGTCGCTGGGTTGGCCCGCTCTCTGGGTGGGGAGACACGGGTCCTCGCCGGCCGCCCGCAATGTGGCTGTTGACCTGGGCATGTGCCATCCTTTCCAGAGGTCCGGGACCTCCCGCCGTAGGATGGCCACCAGGGCATGCGGGGAGTCCGTCGCGCGTCTGCGCTGGTCAGGGGGTGTGAGCATGGGGAGATTGACATTCTCCACGCGTATCACCCTGGTCAGGATCGTCCTGGTGCCCGTGCTGGTCGCCCTGATCCTCGCCGACGGGGACCTGCGGCACGCTCCGGCACTGGCGGCGGTCGTCTTCCTGCTGGCGTCGTTGACAGACTTCGTCGACGGCTACCTGGCGCGGCGCTGGCAGCAGGTGACCTCGCTCGGGAACTTCCTGGACACGACCGCGGACAAGCTGCTGGTGATCGGCGCGCTGGTGGCGCTGGAGGCCACCGGCATCGTCAACGTCTGGGTGGTGCTGGTGGTGATCAGCCGCGAGGTGGTGGTGCTGGGCCTGCGGGCGATCGCCGCCAGCTCCAGCGTGGTGATTTCGGCGTCGATCTGGGGGAAGCTCAAGTTCAACGCGCAGGTGGTCGGGATCACCCTGGCGATCCTGCACCCCGACATCATGATCGGCTCGCTGCGGCTCGACGAATGGGCCATGCTGGCGGTGGCGGGGATCAGCGCCCTGTCGGCGGTGGACTACTTCGCGCGCTTTGGCGACCTGGTGAAGGCGGACCGATGAGCCGAACGCTGGTCACGGGTGGCACCGGGTTCGTCGGCGGCCTGCTGCTGTCGCGGCTGGTGCGCCAGGGCCGCGAGGTGCGCGCGATGGTGCGCCGCCCGGGTGACCGCGAGCGGCTGCCCACGCCGGAGGTGGAGCTGGCGCTCGGCGACCTGGAGGACGAAGAGGTCCTGGTCCGCGCCGCCGAGGGCTGCGAGGTGGTCTACCACGCGGCTGGCATGAACCAGCTCTGCCTGCCCGACCCGACCCCGCTGTACCGGGTCAACGTGGACGGCACCGCGCGGTTGCTGCGCGCCGCCCAGCGCGCCGGCGTCCGGCGGGTCGTCTACACCAGCTCGGCGGCCACGCTGGGCGGCGACGGCGGCCGCGCCGCCGACGAGACTTCGCCCCCGCCGGGGACCTTCACCTCGCACTACGCCCGCTCGAAGTACGAGGCGGAGCGGGTCGCGCTGGAGTTCCTCGGGGTCGAGGTGGTCACGCTGAACCCCAGCTCGGTCCAGGGCCCCGGCCGGCGCACGGGCACCGCGCGGGTCTTCATCGACTACCTCAACGGCCGCCTGCGCTTCGACCTGCCGAGCCGTTTCGGGATCTGCTACACGGAGGACTGCGTCAGCGGCCACCTGCTGGCCGAGTCCAAGGGGCGCGCCGGCGAGCGCTACGTGCTCAACACGGCCACGCTCTCCAATACCGAGGCGATCGACCTGATCGCGGTTATCTCGGGCCTGACCTGGAGGCCGCGCACCTTGCCGCTGCCGCTGGCCATGGGCGCCGCGGCCTGCATGGAGTGGGTCGCGCACACGCGCGGGCAGCGGCCACTGCTGTGCCGCGAGGCGGTCCGGACGGTGGGCCACCCGCACGTCTACGACGGCACCCGCGCCGAGCGCGAGCTGGGGCTGCACTACACCCCGCTGCGCGAGGCGATGGAGGCGACGGTACGCTGGTACCTGGAGCAAGGACTCGTCACTCGTAGGCTGCCGCGGCTGGACGGGGAGCCGCCCGGCACGGGAGGGGGGTCGCACCCACGGCACGAGGGGGGAACCGCAGCGTGAGGACGATGGACACGCAAGTGGTGGTCGTCGGTGGCGGGGTCACCGGCGTTGCGGTGCTGCGAGACCTGGCCAGGCGCGGGATCCGGGCGGTCCTGGTGGAGCGCTCCGACCTGGGGACCGGCACCTCCGGCCGCTGGCACGGGCTGCTGCACTCCGGCGCCCGCTACGCCGTCCGCGACCAGGAGTCGGCGCGCGAGTGCATCGTGGAGAACCAGATCCTGCGGCGCATCGCCCCGCACACCATCGAGGACGTCGGCGGGCTGTTCGTGCTGCTGCCCTCCGACGACGAGGCCTACGCCTCCCAGCTCGCCGACGGCTGCACCCAGAGCGGCATCCCGTTCGAGCGGCTGTCGGCGACGGAGGCGCGCCAGCGCGAGCCGCTGCTGTCCAGCGACGTGCGGCTGGCCTACGCCGTGCCGGACGCCGGCATCGACGCGTGGGCGCTGCTGCGCTCGATGGCGCGGGACGCCACCGAGCACGGTGCCCAGGTGCTGCCGCGGCACCCGGTGGTCGGCTTCGAGCGCAGCGACGGCCGCCTCCGGGCGGTGCGGACCCACGACCTGGTGGGTGGCGAGGACGTGGTGATCGGCTGCGAGTGGGTGGTGAACGCCGCGGGAGCCTGGGCCGGCCAGATCGGCCGCATGGCCGGCGTGCCGATCCGGATGATCCCTGGCAAGGGCGTGATGGTGGTGATGGCGCTCCGCTACGTCCGGGGTGTGGTCAACGCCATGCGCAAGCCGGCCGACGGCGACATCGTCGTGCCGCAGCACGAGGTGGCGATCCTCGGCACCACCTCGGTGGAGGTGGCCAACCCCGACGATATCCAGGTGAGCACCGCCGACGTCGACAGGATGATCGATATGTGCTCGCAGATGGTCCCCTCGCTCGCCGGCGGCCGCGCCCTGCGCGCGTTCGCCGGGTCGCGGCCGCTCTACAAGGCCGAGCCGGCGGCCGCGGACCAGTCGTCGGGCCCCGGCCCGGCGCCCGCCGCCGACGATACCGCCGACACCCGCGAGGTCAGCCGCACCTTCACCGTGCTGGACCACGCCAGCCGCGACGGGCTCGAGAACATGTTCAGCATCGTCGGGGGCAAGCTGACCACCTGCCGGCAGATGGCCGAGGCGCTGGTGGACCGGGTCGCCGACCGGATGGGCGTGACCACTCCGTGCACCACCGCGACCGAGCTGCTGCCCGGCGCCGACCACGGCCCCCACAAGCTGGCCGGGCCGCTGGCCCGGGTGGAGGCCGATGGCGCCTACGGCGACCTGCTGTGCGAGTGCGAGCTGGTGACCAGGACGGAGGTCAAGGCTGCCGTGGACGCCGGCGTCGACGAGCTGGAGGACCTGCGCCGGCGGTTCCGCGTCGGCTACGGCCCCTGCCAGGGCGGGTTCTGCGTGTGGCGCGCGGCGGCGATGCTCGCCGGGGAGCCCGCGGGTGCTGGCGCGGCTGGGGATGCGGACCGGCCCGAGGCCGCCCGCGGGCCGGACCCGCTGGTCCACCTCGAGCGCTTCCTCGAGGAGCGCTGGCGCGGGCAGCACACGACCATCTGGGGCGACCAGGCCAGGCAGTTGCTGCTCAACCAGGCCATCTACCGTGGGATCTTCGATCTCGGGCCGGACGTCCTGCCCGACGAGGCCGTGGCGCTCCCAGCCGCGACCGGAGCGCTGGCGGCGGCGCCGGCGGGTAGCGCGGGGAGTGCCTGATGCGAGTCGAGGTGCTGGTGGTGGGGGCGGGGCCGGCCGGGCTGGCCACGGCGACGCGGCTGGCCTCCGACGGCCGCCAGGTGCGGCTGCTGGCCAGGGGCAACGGTTTCACGCACTGGGGCGCGGGCGCGGTCGACGTGCTCGGCCGCGTCGGGGAGCGCCCCCTCGAGCGGCCCCTGGAGGCGATCGGCGAGCTGCCTGCCGACCATCCCTACCGCGTGGTCGGCGACGGCCCGCTGCGTTCGGGGCTCGACTGGTTCCAGCGCACCGCGGCCGCGGCCGGGCTGGAGCACGCCGGCGACCCGGGGAGCAACCGTGACCAGGCCACCGCGCTCGGCACCCTGCGGCGGACCTGCCTGCTGCCGGCCCCGGCCGCCGGGGACCTCGGCGGGCGGGTTGCCGTGGTCGGGTTCGAGGGCTTCCGCGACTTCTCGCCGGCGCTGTGCGCCGCCGGGCTCCAGCGCCGCGTGGGGCAGGACGGGATGCGGGTCTCCACCGGCATGGTCGAGCTGCCCGCCTGGAACCACACCCGCTACTTCACCGCTGTCGAGCTGGCCCGGGCGATCGACGACGAGGACTTCCGCGCCCGGCTCGCGCCCGGGCTGGCGCGTGCGGCCGGCGGGGCGGGGACCGCGGTGGTCCCCGCCGTGCTGGGCCTGCGCGCGGGCCACGAGCCCTGGGCGGACCTGGAGCGGCGGACGGGCCTGCGGCTGGTCGAGGCCGCCATACCGCCGCCATGCGTGCCCGGGCTACGGCTGTTCAACGCATACCGCGCGCGCCTGGTCGGCCTCGGCGTGCGCTGGCAGTTCGGCTTCCCGGCGCTCGCCGTGGAGCGGCGCGGCGACCGCGTGACCGCGGTGCGCTGCGAGGGCGCCTCGCGCGAGATCACCATCGGCTGCGAGGAGCTGGTGCTGGCGACCGGCGGGGTGGCCGGTCGAGGCATCGAGGCGCGGCGCGACGGTTCCCTGGTCGAGGTGGTCGCCGACCTCCCGGTGAGCGGCCTTCCCGTCGCCGGCCCGGACGCGCCCAGGGACCGGACCGCCTTCGTGGGTGAGCGATTTCTCGGTGGGCACCCCATCGGGGCCGCCGGGGTGCGGGTGGACGCCGAGCTGCGGCCGGTGGACGGCGACGGCAGCCCGCTGTACGCCAACGTGCGCTGTGTCGGCGGCCTGCTCGCCGGCCACGACGCGACGGTCGAGGGCTCGCGCGAGGGCGTGGCGCTGGCCACCGCGACCCGTGCCGCCGAAGTGCTCGCGCACGCGACCAGCCATGCCACCACCGGCCAGGGGGGTGCCTCCAGATGACCGTCGAGCAGAGCGCCGACCACTGCATCAAGTGCAATATCTGCAACACGGTCTGCCCCGTCTCGGCGGTCACCGACCTGTTCCCCGGCCCCAAGTACGAGGGCCCGCAGGCCCAGCGCTTCCGCGCCCGCATCGACATCGAGCACTCGCCCGACGCCTCGCTCGACTACTGCTCGGGGTGCGGTCTGTGCACGCAGGCGTGCCCTGAGGGCGTGCTGATCGCCGAGATCAACACCATCGCCAGGACCAAGCTGGTCGCCGACCGCGGCGGTCTGCGCCTGCGCGACCAGCTCGTGAGCCGGCCGGGCGTGCTCGGCGCGCTGTCGCGGCCGGTGGCGCCGCTGGCGAACCTGGCGATGCGCAACCGCCTGGTGCGCCTGGTGCTGGAGCGGGCCATCGGCCTGCACCGCGACGCCGCCATGCCGCACTTCTCGCCGATGAGCTTCCAGAGCTGGGCGCGCACCCACCGCCGCCCCAAGGGCGCCGCCCGCACGGTCGCCTACTTCCACGGCTGCGCGACCCAGTCCTTCGAGCCCGAGGTCGGCGCGACCCTGATCCGCGTGCTGGAACGCAACGGCGTGGCGGTGACGATCCCGCGTCAGGGCTGCTGCGGCCTGCCGCTGATCTCCAACGGCGACTTCGAGTCCGCCGGCGGCTACGCCAGGCGCCTGGTGCGCCACCTGCGCGGATCGGCCGCCGACCCCGGCGTGATCGTGGCCAACTCGACCTCGTGCGGCATGACCCTGAAGGCCAAGTACCGCGAGCTGCTGCGGATGGAGGACCCCGACACCACCACCGTGTCGCGGGCCGTGTACGACATCTGCGAGTTCCTGGCGGACCTGCACGACCGCGGCGAGCTCGACACCCGCTTCGGGCACCTGCGCGCCCGCGCCCTCTACCACCCGCCGTGCCAGCTCATGGCCCACGGCGTGGGCACGCCCGCGCTGGACCTGCTCGAGCTGATCCCCGGCCTGGAGGTCGAGCTGTCGCGCAGCGGCTGCTGCGGCACGGCCGGCACCTATGGCACCAAGGTCGAGAAGTACCAGATCGCCATGGACGTCGGCCGCCCGCTGTTCGAGCAGGTCGCCGACGTCAGAGCCGACTTCGTGGTGTGCGACTCGGAGACCTGCCGCTGGCACATCGCCAAGTCCACCGGCCTGCCGGTCTACCACCCGGTGCAGGTGCTCGACCGGGCCTACCACCTGACCTGATCGGGACGTGTCGGCGGGCCCCGCTGGGAACACCGGGTACCGCGAGAGCGGCCGCCGCGCAGGCTTGACGCCACCAGCGGTCTGGATTACGACTTTCGCTATTCCAGCGTCTCATCTCATTCGTGATAGTCATGGGCTTTTCAAGCATAGTTGCCATCAGTGGGATGAACGCGGTGCTATGGGGGTGTACGTGACCGGTCAGGAGCGGCCGGCGCCGCACGAGGACTACCAGGAGCTGTTCGACCTCACCCCGGCCGCGTACCTGGTGACCGACTCCAGCGGCATGGTCCGCCAGGCGAACCGGCGTGCCAGCCGGCTGCTGGGGACCACCGGCCGCTTCCTGGCCGGAAGGTCGCTGTCCAGTTTCGTGGACGCGGAGCAGCGTGCGGCCTTCCGTGAGCGGCTCGGCCGGGCCGAGCAGCTCGAGGCCGCCGCACCCTGGCTGCTGCGGGTGCGGCCCCGCGGCGGCGAGCCGGTGATGGTGGCGGTGTCGGTGACCGCCGCCCGTGACCACACCGGCAGGCCGGTCGCCCTGCGCTGGCTGCTGTTCGAGCTGCCACCCGGCATGCTCGACACGGGAGTGACCGAACTGCCCGGCCTCTGACGACGGCGGTGGGCACCGCCCGGCCAGTTCCCCGTGCAACGCGCGGCGCTGGCTAGGAGGCCCCTGAATAATCCGCGATAGGCTCCCGTGCACGGTGCTGGTTGGGCTGGGAGGCTGGTCGTGCAGGGGATTGAGCGGGCGGACCGCAGGCTGTTGGACGCGGCGGCGCTGGTGGGGCATCTGGTGCCCGAGGGGAGCATGTTCTGGTTCCTGGCCACCCATCGCGGGCAGCTGTTTCCCGACGAGCAGTTCGCGGACTTGTTCCCCTCGGGTCGTGGGCGCCCGTCGCTGCCTGCGCCGGTGGCGGCCGCGATCTTGACGTTGCAGAGCTTGTATGACCTGTCGGATGCCGAGACCGCCGAGGCGGCCCGCTGTGATCTGCGCTGGAAGGTCGCCACTGGGATGGCCCTGGACGACAAGGGATTCCATCCTTCCACCCTGACCTACTGGCGGCAGCGGCTGGCCCGCTCGGGGAGGCCGCACAGGATCAACGAGGCGGTCAAGCGGGTGGTGGAGCAGACCGGGGTGCTTGCTGGCCGCAGGCGGCGGGCGGTGGACTCCACGATCCTGGCCGATGCGGTCGCCACCCAGGACACCGTCACGCAGTTGGTCTCGGCCATCGGCCGGGTGGCCCGTGAGGTGCCCGGCGCGGCCGCCCAGATCGCCGCGGTGTGTACTGGGCATGACTACGCCACCCCGGGCAAGCCCCGGATCGACTGGGACGACCCGGCCGCCAAGGACGCGCTGGTGTCGGCCCTGGTCAACGACGCTAACACGCTGGTGGATGCGGTCAAAGACGCTGCGGCAGACGAGCGGGCCCAGGCCGCGGTGGCGCTGCTGGCGCTGGTGGCGGGCCAGGACGTGGAACCCGCCGAGGGCTCGGATGGGACCGATGGGCGCTGGCGGATCGCCCGCAAGGTGGCCGAGGACCGGGTCATCTCCACCGTTGACCCTGACGCCCGCCACACTCGCAAGTCCCCAGAAAACCGCCGGGACGGCTACCGGGCGCATGTGGCCGCCGAGCCCCAGACCGGGATCATCACCGACGAGGCGTTGACCCGGGCCGCTGGGACCGAGAACTCCGACCCGGCCGTGGCCGAGCGGTTCCTGGCCACCGGGATCGCCCGCGTCACCAGCAGCCAGCACGCCACCGACAACCCCACCAGCACCTTGGAGTGGTATGGCGATTCGGCCTACGGCACCGGGGAACTGCGCGATGCGATCGCCAGGGCCGGGCAGGTCGCGGTGCTCAAGCCCAAGCCGCTGCAGGCCGCCGTCCAGGGTGGGTTCACCGTCGACGACTTCACCGTCGACGAGATGGCCGCGACCGTCACCTGCCCCAACGGGCTGACCCGGCCGATCACCCCCAGCCGCAACGTCACCTTCGGCGCGGCCTGCCGCCACTGCCCCCTGCGCCAGCGGTGCACCACCTCCACCCGCGGCCGCACGCTGATCCTGCACCCCCACGATGGCCTGCTGCGCCAGGCCCGCCGCCAGTGGGCCGCTGACCCCCAACTGCAGGGCGACTACCGGCAGCACCGGCCCAATGTCGAACGGGTCATCTCCCAGGTCGCCAGCCGTGGCGGCCGCCGGCTGAAGCTGCGCTACCTGGGGGTTGTGGCCAACCACGCCTGGCTCAAGCGTCGCACCGCTGCCCTGAACCTGCGCAACCTCATCGGCCGCGGCCTGGCCCGCCGCGACGGCGCCTGGGTACTGGCCTCCACCTAACACACCAGCTGGCAGACCACGTGCCGACCCACCCTACGGTGTGCGCCACAGCAGGCGAACCCGCAGCCACCACGCCGACCCGGTCCACCGACTCCCCAGCCTTCTCCACACCCAGCTCCACCAAGGCCAGTCCCGCGACCCAGATCGGTGTTATTCAGGAGCCTCCTAGCGGCCGAGGCGGAGCTCCTCGATGTCGAGGTCGTGGCTCAGGCGGCGGTACACCTGCTGGCTCAGGCCGTGCTCGACGCGGATGCGCAACAGCTCGGCGCGCTCGGCGGCGATCAGCTCGCGCTGCACGTCCCGCATGGTCTGCCTGTGCCGCTCCTCGTGGTCCTCTTCGCCCTCGCTGAGCCTGGCGGAGCAGCGCTCCACGATCCGCTGGTAGCGCTGCCGCAGACCTTCCACCTGCTCGTCGGGCAGGTCGAGCTCGCGCTCCAGGTCGTCCAGGCGCTCCAGAGCGGCCCTGGCGAGCCGAAGCCGGGTGGCGGCCTCCTCGCGTGCCGCCCGCTCCACCGGCTCCACCACGTCGAGCCGGCGGATCAGCGGCGGCAGGGTGAGCCCCTGGCCGACCAGGGTGACCAGGATCACCGAAAAGCTCAGGAAGATCAGCAGGTCGCGCTGGGGGAATGGGGCGCCGGTGTCGGTGCGCAGCGGAATCGCCAGCGCGGCCGCCAGCGACACCACCCCGCGCATGCCAGCCCAGGCCACGACCGCGTGGTTGCGCCAGCCGGCCTGGCCCGGGCGGGTGCGCAGCGCACGGGACAGGGCCCCCGCCGCGAACACCCAGACGATCCTGACGACGATCACCACGGCGCAGACCAGCGCGGCCTCGCCGAGCAGCGTCGAGACGGGACGGCCGCCGAGCTCGTCCAGCACCGGCCGCAGCTCCAGGCCGATGAGGATGAACGAGATGCCCTCCAGGATGAACACCAGGATGTCCCAGAGGCCTTGGCCCTGGAGCCTGCCTGCCGAGGTCACCACGCCTGGCCCGTAGCGGGCGAGGTACAGCCCGGCGGTGAGGGTGGCCAGGATTCCCGAGGCACCCACCCGGTCGGCGGGGACGTAGGCGGCGAACGGGACCAGAAGCTGCACGGTGTTCTCCACCGCCGGGTCCACCAGCGCGTTGAGCACGTGCTTGGCGGCCCAGCCGACCACCAGGCCGATGGCCAGCGCGCCGACCGCCGCCAGGACGAACCTGACACCGACCTCGATCAGCGAGAAGCTGCCGGTCACCACGGCGGCCACGGCGAGCCGGTAGACCACCAGCGCGGTGACGTCGTTGAACAGGCCCTCGCCCTCCAGGATGGTGACCAGCCGCCTCGGCAGCCCGAGCCGGTTGGCGATCGCCACCGCCGCCACGGGGTCGGGCGGGGAGACGATCGCGCCGAGGGTGAAGCCGGCCGCCCAGGAGAGCCCGTCGATGGTGGCGTGCGCGGCCACCGCGACCGCCGTCATGGTGAACAGCACCAGGCCGAAGGCGAGCAGCGATATCGGCCGCAGGCTGTCGCGCAGCTCGCGCGGGGGCATGGCCAGCGCCGCCGCGTACAGCAGTGGTGGCAGGAATACCAGCAGGATCAGGTTCGGGTCGACCTCGACGCGCGGCAGTCCAGGGACCAGGCCGATCACCAGCCCTCCCATGACCAGCAGGATGGGGTAAGGGACCTCGATCCGCCGCGCCAGGGTGGCGATCACCGCCAGCACCACGAACAGGCCGAAGACCACCTCCAATTGCTCCATCCCTCACCTCCACTCCGCTGGCGGGCCGCGCCGGTGGGAGGATGCGGTCTGGGCCTCCGCGCCGCTGGGCCCAAGGGCCGCCCTCCCGAGCCGATGGCGGGCCAAGTATCCCAGCAGGCGCCGGGGCGTCATGGCCGGTTCCGGATACCGGCCGAGTCGGACGGGAAACCAGGCGGCGGGGAAAGAGGAGGGCACACAATGGGTGTGGTCGAGGTCTGGCGGGAGTCGCCCGAGTTCTGGCGCTGGCGCTACACCGAGCCGGCGTCGCCGGGGAGGGACCCGCTCGAGCTGCTCAGCAACGAGGTGTACGAGAGCCGCGAGGAGGCGGGCCAGGCGGCGACGACCGCCTACCCCGGCGTCCCTGTGCTCGAGCTGGAGCGGCCTCCGGGCGCGCCGCCAGAGCCGGCCGGCGGTGCCGGCCGCGCGCGGCGGCGCCGCATGACGGTGCTGCTCGGGGTCGCGCTGGCATTCGTGGCGCTGCGGCTGCGCCGCCGCCGGCGGCATGCCGGCACGGGGTAAGGTTGCCGCTGCAGGCCGACCCGACCCGAGGAGGCTGAACCAGCTTGGAGCGCGCGCAGCTCGCGCCCCCCGATGCCGGCGACGGGCAGGTGGGGCTCCAGGACGTGCCGGATCCCCATGCGACGGCGCGCGCGGCCGTCGCCAGGGCGCGCGAGGCCTCGACCGCATGGGCTGGACTGTCGCCCGCCGAGCGGGAGCCGGCCCTGCGCGCGCTGCGGCGCACCATCTCGCGCCGTGCCGACCGAATCGCCGACGTCGTCTGCCGTGAAACCGGCAAGCCGCGCGTGGACGCCGTCCTCGCCGAGGCGATGCACGCCGCGGCGCACGTGGACTGGCTGGCCCGTCACGCCGGCAGGGCGCTGGCGCCGCGCAAGGTGTCGCCGTGGCCGCTGTACTCCAAGGCCGCCTGGGTCGAGTACCAGCCGCGCGGGGTCGCCGCGGTGGTCGCCCCCTGGAATTACCCGTTCCTGCTGCCGTTCCTGGCCACCGCGAGCGCGCTGGCGGCCGGCTGCACGGTGGTGCTCAAGCCCTCGGAGGTGGCGCCAGCCTCGGGGGAGCTGGTGGCCGAACTGGTGGCCGAGGCCGGCCTCCTCGACGGGGTCGTGCAGGTGCTGCACGGCGGCCCGGCGGTCGGCGCCGCCCTGGTCCAGGCCGGCGTGGACGTGGTGGCGGTCACCGGGTCCTCGGCGACCGGCCGGCGGGTGGCGGCGCTGGCCGCGCAGCGGCTCGTCCCGGTGATCATGGAGCTGGGCGGCAAGGACCCGATGATCGTGCTGGAGGACGCCGACCTCGGGCGCGCGGCCAGAGGCGCGGTCTGGGGAGCGTGCTTCAACGCCGGCCAGTCGTGCGTGGCGGTCGAGCGCGTCTACGTGGTCGACGAGGTCCACGACCGTTTCGTCGGCGAGCTGGAGCGGGCCTTCGAGGGCGTGCGCGCCGGTGGCGGCGGCGCCCGCGACATCGGGCCGATCATCCACCCGCCGCAGCTCGAGGTGATCGAGCGGCAGGTCGGGGACGCGGTCGCCAGCGGCGCGACCCTGCGCCGCGGCGGCCACCGCACGGGCGAGGACGGGCGCTGGTTCGAGCCGACGCTGCTGACAGAGGTCGACCACGGCATGGGGGTGATGCGCGAGGAGACGTTCGGGCCCGTCCTGCCGGTGATGCGCGTGCCCGACGAGGCGGCCGCCGTGCGCCTGGCCAATGACTCCCCGTTCGGGCTGCAGGCCAGCGTGTGGACCGCCGACGCGCCCCGCGCCCGCCGGGTCGCCTCCAGCCTGCGCGCCGGCGCCGTGGCGATCAACGACTGCCTGGTCAACTACGCCATGCCGGGCCTGGAGTTCGGCGGCGTCGGCGATTCCGGCTACGGCCGCCAGGGCGGGGTGGACGGTCTCCGCGCCTACTGCTGGTCCAAGAGCGTCACCGTGTCCCGCCTCACCCCCCGCCGCGAGCTCCAATGGTTCCCCCGCCGCCTCGGCCCCCGGACCTGGAAACGCGCCCTGCGCCTCCTCTACGGCCGCTGATCAATTCAGCGCCTGGGCGCGCCAGAATCGCCTGTCAAAGGGGTGGGGATAACTGTCTCCACGATTCTTCGCGCTCCAGTAGCTTCCACAGCACCCAAGTCGCAGTGCAGTGGAGGCACCCCCATGTCGTCCGTCAGGAAGCCGCGCGGCCCGCGTCGCACCCCCTGTCCCCAAGCTGCACCAAATCACGTTGACGCACCGCCGCGGCGCATCTATGCTCGTAGCATTGCTGCCCGCCGTTCGGAGCCTCACGGCCCTTACTGGCGGGCATTATCCTTCCTGGGCTCGCGGCGCTGCTGTCGAGAGGAGCGTCCTTGCCCATCCGAACGATTCTCTCCGTCGATTACCAGAATGCCTTCGGGGCAGCCCGCGAAGCATTCCACTCCCCTGAAGAGCCCTCCTATTTTGGGAACTTCGATCCGGTGCGGCTCGGTCGCCTGCTCCTGGAGCGGTCGGCCGATCGCGTGCTCACCGAGGTGCGCATCTACAGAGGGCGACCGAGCGCCAGCCACGATCCGGCCGGCTATAGCGCCAATTTCCGGCAGGGCAGAGCGTGGGAGTCGGCGGGAGCGACCTTGATTGCCGGCCCCTCCGCTATTCGGCCAGATGGCCCCGCGAACGGCCTACGGAGAAGGGAATCGACGTCGCCTTGGCCGTCGACTTCGTGGTCATGGCGCTGCTCGGTCGGTACGACGTCGGCATCCTGCTGTCGACCGACAGCGACCTCGAACCGGCACTCAAAGGCGTGGCGGCGCTCGCGGCTGGCCCGTACCCGCGTTGTGAAGTCGCGGCGTGGCTGAACCCGAGCCGGCGGCACCCCCAGCGGCTTTCGATCAAAGGAGAGCGGGTGTGGTGCCGCCGGCTCGGGCCGGACGACTACAAATTGGTGGCCGACCCGACCAACTACAGGAGACCGCGCCGAGGTGATCGCAAGCGGTGAGGTCGACTCCTCAGTGGTCGGGGTTGGGGGCGAGGGCTTCGCGGACCCGTTGCTCGGCGTGGGTCATGGGGTCGTCGCCGGAGGTGATGGACCGGATGGCGGCGAGCGTGGGGTAGCCGTTGGCCTGCTCGTCCTGGAAGCGCCGAGCGAACCCACCCGACTGGATGTCGGCGAGGATCTCGCCGAAGTGGCGCTGCATGGCCTCCATGTCGATCTCGGTGGTGCGCAGGAAGCCGCCGTAGGCGGCGGACAGGCCGTGCCAGGTCACCGACTTGAAGAAGCCGTTGTCGGCGAACGCCTGCAGGGTACGGGCCATCTCGCCGGACATGTACAGCTCCACGACCATGGCCTCGGCAGGCAGCCCGGCCTGGGTGCCGACCTGGAAGGCGGTCTGCATGGCGACGCCGAGGTAGGCGCCGAAGCCCTGCTCCACGAACAGGTCCAGCAGCGCCTCCTTGGCGGCGCTCAGCTCCAGCGCGCCGCGGCGCAGCGACCCGGCCGCGCCCGCGAGCCCGAGCAGGCGCGTCCTCGCCTTGCCGGTGGCGTCCCGCTCGACCGAGACGTACGACAGGAACCCGCTCCCGTCCAGGTAGGTCCTGCGCACCTCCTCGCCGAGCATGCGCGGCGCCAGCAGCAGCACGTCGACGCCCTCTGGGGGGTCGACCAGCCCGTAGGCGACCACGTAGCCGGACGCGAAGCACACGCACGCGCCGGGGCGCAGCCGTGGCGCGACGTCGTCGCGGAAAACCTCCGGGATGACCTCGTCGGGGACGAGCACGTAGACGACGTCGGCGGTGGCGACCGCCTCGGCGACCCCGCTCACCTGGAAGCCGTCGGCGCGCGCGGTGGCGCGATAGTCGTCGTCGACGTTGCCGACGGTCACGGCCAGGCCGCTGTCGCGCAGGTTGAGGGCCATGGACCGGCCCAGGTTGCCGTAGCCGATGACCGCGATCGCCTGGCCGGACAGCCCGTCCGGGTCCGCGTCCTGTTCCCGGTAGAAGGTCACCCCCTGCTGCTCTGCCATGCCTCCACCACCTTAGAATCGTCGCGTCTGCTTGCGGGTCTGGACGAAAGTGATCGGTCACGATGCGGCTGGAGGGCAGCATAGCCCTGGTCACCGGGGCGTCGAGCGGGATCGGGCGGGCGCTCTCGCCGCTGCTGGCTGCGCGCGGCGCCTCGCTGGCGCTGGCGGGTCGGGATGCGGCGGCGCTGGCCGAGATCGCCGAGCGGACCGGCGGCCAGCCGCTCACCGCCGACCTTGCTTCCCCGGGCGGTGCCGAGCGGCTGGCGGGCCTGGTCCTGGAGCGCTTCGGCCGTGTCGACCTCCTGGTCAACAACGCCGGCGCCGGCTGGGCCGGGGACCTCGTGGCCATGCCGCTGGAGACCGCCGACCGCATGGTCGCCCTGAACCTGGTCGCGCCGGTGCGGCTCACCCGGCTGCTGCTGCCAGGCATGCTCGAGCGGGGCAGCGGGCATCTCGTCTACGTGACCTCGATCGCCGGGGCCACCGGGGTCGCGCGCGAGGCGGTCTACGCCGCCACCAAGGCGGGGCTGGCGACCTTCGCCGACAGCGTGCGAGAGGAGGTCGCCGGCTCCGGAGTGACCGTCTCGGTGGTCGTCCCCGGGGTGGTCGACACCCCCTTCTTCGACCGCCGCGGCAGCGCCTACGACCGGTCCTGGCCGACGCCGATCCGGCCGGAGCGGGTCGCCCGCGCCCTGCTGCGCGCGATCTCCTCCGACCGGGCCGAGGTCTTCGCCCCCGCATGGGCCCGCGTGCCGGCGCGCCTCAAGGGCGCGGCCCCGGGCGTGTACCGGCGGCTCGCCCTGCGCTTCGGCCAGGCGCGTTCCTAGACGCCGGACACCTATCCGCGGTGCGCGCCAGCCGGGCCCCATGTGGCGGCGCGTGACGGGGCGCGGCACCGATAGATGTCCGGCGTCTAGCGCCCGGTCGCGGCGCGCAGGGACTCCTTCAGGCTGCCCATGGTCGCCAGCACCGCGCTCGGCTCGTAGCCGCAGTGCGCCATGCAGTTGGCGCAGCGCGGGTCGTTGCCGCGGCCGTACTTGGACCAGTCGGTGTCCTCCACCAGCTCCTTGTAGGTCTTCACGTAGCCGTCGGACATCAGGTAGCAGGGCTTCTGCCAGCCGAAGATCGAGTAGCTCGGGATGCCCCACGCCGTGCACTGGTAATCGACCTTGCCCTCGAGGAAGTCCAGGAACAGCGGCGAGTGGTTCAAGCGCCACTTCTTGCGGTGCCCGTCGCCGAAGGCCTTGCGGAACAGCTCCGTGGTCTCCCGGACGCCGAGGAAGTGCTCCTGGTCCGGCGCCTTCTCGTAGGCGTAGGCGGGGGAGATCATCATCTTGTCGACTTGGAGGTCGTCGTTCAGGTAGTCGAGCACCTCGCGCACGGTCTGCGGGGTGTCGGTGTTGAAGAAGGTCGTGTTGGTGGTTACCCGGAAGCCGCGCCGCTTGGCCTCCTTGATGGCGTCCACCGCTGCGTCGAACACGCCCTCCTGGCAGACCGACTTGTCGTGGCGCTCGCGCAGGCCGTCCATGTGCACCGCCCAGGCGAAGTACGGGGACGGCTTGAACTTGTCCATCTTCTTCTTCATCAGCAGCGCGTTGGTGCAGAGGTAGACGAACTTCTTGCGCCTGACCAGCTCGGCCACGATCTCGTGGATCTCAGGGTGGATGAGGGGCTCCCCACCCGCGATCGACACCATCGGGGCGCCGCACTCCTCGATGGCCGCCACGGCCTGCTCGACCGGCATCCGCTGCTTCAGGATGTTGGCCGGGTACTGGATCTTGCCGCAGCCGGCGCATGCGAGGTTGCAGGCGAACAGCGGCTCGAGCTCGACCACCAGCGGGAACTTCTCCCGGCGGGCCAGCTTCTGCTTGGCCAGATAGGCGCCCAACCGAAGGCTCTGCCGCATCGACACGGCCATCTAGGTGACCTCCTTGGGGATCACGGCGTTGCGGGACGCGCACTGCATGGTAGTCGCGTTGCCCGTTGTCCACTCTTGGAGCGCAGGGGCCGAGCGGCGCAGCACCCGCAGGGCGCGGGCGGCGGCGACCGCCAGCCCCGGGCGTTTGAGCTCCCTCCCCGGGGCGTCGAGGACCACCCTGAGCACGCCGAACGCCCCACCGCCGGCCACAGCGCCGGCCAGGAAGGCCGACTCCATGTCGGCGGCGATCGCCCCGCCGGCCAGCAGGCGCGCCCGCTCCTCGCCCTGGACGATGTGGTCGACGCTCACCACCGCGCCGACCCGCGGATCGAGCCCGCGGCGCTGAAGGGCCGCGACCAGCAGACCGGCACCGTCGCAGCGCACCGTCCCGTGCGGCCCGCGGACCTCGGAGGCGACCACCACGTCGCCGGGGCGCATCGCCGGATCGAGGCCAGCGCACAGCCCGGCGACCGCCAGAGCCCACTGGCCGCCAGCCGCGGGTGCCAGCGCCGGGGCCGCCGCGGCGGCTCGCCGCGGGCCCAGGCCGGTGCGGACCAGCCGCGCGCCGGGCGCCGCGCCACGCAGGGCCAGCGCCTCGATCCGCATCGGGGCCGCGATCACCAGCGCGGGGCCGTCGGTCATCGGCCGCGCTCCGCGCCGGGGCCGGTGCGGTTGACGTACCGGCCCAGCGCCATCACCGGGAACACCTGCCGGTACAGGTGGTAGTTGATGTAGAAGTCGCCGGGGAATCCCGTGCCGGTGAAGGGGGGCTCGTCCCAGGAGCCGTCGCTCGTCTGGGCGGCGGCCAGATAGGCGACCCCGCGGGCGGCCGGCTCGCCGTCGCGCTCGCCCGCCGCCAGCAGGCCGAGCAGCGCCCATGCGGTCTGCGACGGGGTCGAGGCCCCACGCCCGCGCCACTCCGGGTCGTCGTAGGAGCGCAGGTCCTCGCCCCAGCCGCCGTCGGGGTTCTGGTGCTCGACCAGCCAGCGCACGGCGCGCCGGATGGCGCGGTGGCGTGGGTCAATGCCCGCCGCCACCAGCGCGGGCAGGACCGCACCGACGCCGTAGACGTGGTTGGCGCCCCAGCGGCCGAACCAGGAGCCGTCACGCTCCTGCTCGCGCAGCAGCCAGTCCAGGCCGCGCCTGGTGACGGGCGAGCGCTGCAGCCCCGCGACCGCCAGCATCTCGACCACGTGCGCGGTGACGTCGGCCGAGGGCGGGTCGGTGACCGCTCCGAAGTCGCAGAACGGGAGCTGCAGCGGGAGCGTGCTGGTGTTGTCGGCGTCGAAGGCGGCCCAGCCGCCGCCGCTGCTCTGCATGCCGATGACCCAGGCGATCCCCCGGGCCAGCGCCGCCTGGAGGCGTTCGGCGTCGGGATGGGCGACCCGCCGCAGGGCCAGGACGATCTCGGCGGTGTCGTCGATGTCGGGGTAGTTGTCGTTGGCGAACTCGAACGCCCAGCCGCCAGGCGCAAGGTCCGGCCGCCGCACGGCCCAGTCGCCGCGGCGGCGGACCTCCTCGCCGAGCAGCCATTCGCCGGCGCGCACCAGCGCGGGGTGGTCGCTGGCCAGACCGGCGTCGGCCAGCGCGATCACCGCCAGCCCCGTGTCCCACACCGGCGACTGGCACGCCTCCAGCCAGAGGTTGGGGCCGTCGGTGACGGTGAAGCCCTCCAGCCCGCGCAGCCCGGCCTCCAGCACCGGATGGTCCAGCGGGTAGCCGAGCAGGTGGAGCGCCACGATCGAGTACACCCACGGCGGCTGGATCCCACCCCAGGAGCCGTCGGCCTCCTGCCGCTCGATGATCCAGCGGGTCGCGCGTCGCATGGCCATGCGGCGCAGCGGCCGGATGGGGTGGTGGTGATAGGCGTGCAGCCAGCGGTCCAGCCGCTGGAAACGGCCGGCCCAGGTGGTGACCGGCTGCAGCGGCGGGTCCGCCGCGCCGGCGCGAAGCTCGCTCAGTCCGAAGCCGACCGGGCGCACCGGCCGCAGCGCGCTGACGATCGTCAGCGGCACGATCGTCTGCCGTGCCCAGCAGGCGAAGTCGTAGACGTTCAACGGCATCCACGGCGGCAGCAGGATGATCTCCGGCGGCATGACCGGCAGGTCCTCCCAGTCCCACAGACCGAACAGCGCCAGCCAGATGCGCGTGAATACGCGGGAGCGCTCGACGCCGCCGGCCTCGCGGACCCAGGCCGCCGCCGTGCGCATGTGCGCAGCGCCCTCGGGGTCGCCGGCCAGGCGCAGCGCCACGTAGGCCTCGATGGTGGTGGACAGGTCCGCCGGGCCGCCGTGGAAGTTCGCCCAGGTGCCGTCCTCGCGTTGCTTGGAGCGGATCCAGGCGGCTGCGCCCTTGGTGCGCTCGTCGGTGCGGATGCCCAGGAACTCCCGCAGCAGCAGGTCCTCGGCGTCCATGGTGACGTTGGTCTCCAGGTCGCCCTTCCACCAGCCGTCGGCGTCCTGGAGGGCGAGCAGCCTGCCCGCGCCACGCTCCAGCGCCGCCGCCGCCTGGAGGTCGGGGCTCTTGCCAGTCCTCGTCACCGTCATGGTCGTCTACAGCTCCCTGCTCGTCACGAACCTGGCCAGGCCGACCAGCTCCTCGCGCGCGCGCTCCGGAGCGGCCACCGAGTCCAGGCGCCGGAGCGCCAGCCCGAGCTGCCGCTCCGCCTCCGCCATCGTCCAGTCACGTCCCCCGGCTTCCTGCACCAGCTTGGCCGCCAGGGCGAGGTCCTCGTCGCTGAGGCGCGGACCGCCGTCGGCGACCCGCGCCATCGCGGAGCCCGATCCACCGGGGAACCCCCCTGGGGTGCCCCCGGCCCCTCCGGCGTCGCCCAGCAGCCCGGCCAGGCGCTCGGCCACCCGGCCGCCGCTGGACAGCGCGTGCGCCACCGGCACGGACTTCTTGCGCTGGCGCAGGTCGCTCCAGGCCGGCTTGCCGGTGACCTCCGGCTGGCCCCAGATGCCCAGCAGGTCGTCCACCGCCTGGAAGGCCAGCCCGAGGTGGTAGCCGAAGCCCGAGAGGGCTTCGACCGCCTCGGCCGGCGCGCCTGCGAGCACCGCGCCGATCGAGGCGGAGCAGGCCAGCAGCGCGCCGGTCTTGTTGCCGGCCATGGTCAGGCACTCCTGGACCGAGACGTCCAGCCGGCCCTCGAACGACAGGTCCTCGGCCTGGCCGGTGATCAGCCGGTCGGTAGCCTCGGTGAGGTGCCGGGCCGCCCGCGGGCCGGTCGGCACCGGCGCCTCCAGCAGGACGTCCTCGGCCAGGGCGAGCAGGGCGTCTCCGGCCAGGATCGCCATCGCCGGGCCGAAGACCTTCCAGGAGGTGGGGCGGTGCCGGCGCTCCTCGTCGCCGTCCATCAGGTCGTCGTGCAGCAGCGAGAAGTTGTGGACCAGCTCGACCGCGACAGCGCCCGGCAGCGCCTCCTCGGCACCGGCGGCGACCGCCTCGGCGGAGAGCACCGCCAGCGCCGGGCGGACCGCCTTGCCGCCGTTGCCGGCCACGGGCCGGCCCTCCACGTCGACCCAGCCGAGATGGTAGGCGGCCACCTTGGCGATGGACGGCTCCAGACGCTCGATCGCCGCGCGCAACCTGGGCGCCGAGAGCACGCGCGCTCGGTCGAGGACCGCTGGGGTCTGCACACTCATGCCGCCACCTCCGGACGAATCGGGGTTCCCCCTCGACCGACGGCCGATTGGTGCCGAGGGGGATGCCAGAACCCCTCCGCCGTCGGTAGCCGGCGGGTGCGGCCGAGGGAGAGCAGCGCCGATCGAGCGGCCACCAGCCCGCTGCGCACCGCGCCCTCCATGGTGGCCGGCCAGCCCGTCGAGGTCCAGGAACCTGCCAGGAACAGCCCGTGCATGGCGGTTTCGGCGCCCGGCCGCAGCGGCGCGGTCCCTGGCGCCGGCAGGAAGGTCGCCGTCCGCTCCCTGGTCACGAAGAAGCTGCTCACCCCGGCCTGGCGGGCGGCGGGGAACAGCTCGGCCAGCGCCGGCAGGTAGCGGTCCCGCAGGGCCGCCACCGGCAGCTCGATCTCGTCGTGGGCGGCCGACAGCGACACCGCCAGGCACTGGCCGCTGCGCGGGTCCAGACCCGCCGACTCGGTGCGGTCGAAGACCCACTGCACCGGCGTGCCCAGCCCGGCGGCGAACGGCAGCGTGGTCACGACCCGGTCGTAGACCACGTGGAGGTTCACGATCGGCGAGATCCCGAGGCGCTCGAGCTGGTCGGCCGGGCCGACGACCCGCGCGGGCAGCCAGCCGGCCGCCTCGTGGGGGACCGCCACGACCACCGCGTCCGCTTCCAGCCGGTCGTCGTCGGTGCGCACGGCCAGCCGGAGGCCGCCCGGGGCGCCGTCGGTGCCCGCTTCGCGCCGGTCCGCCCCCTGGCCGTCCGTGCCCGGGTCGGCGGGCTCGATCGAGCGTGCGTGGCAGCGCAGGCGGAGCCGGACGCCGGCCTCACCGAGCGCCCGCGCGGCGGGCTCGCCGTGCAACCTCGACAGCGGCACGCGGCTGTAGCCGATATCGGCGGCGTCGTGGGCGGTCAGCAGGCCCGTCTTGAACACCATGGTGGCGAGCTGGAGCGAGGCCTGGCCGGTGCGGGCGTTGAGCGTCGGCAGCCCGACCAGCTCCCAGAGCGCCTCGACGGCCGCCTGGCTCTGGCCGTGCTCGGCGAGCCAGGCGGCGAAGCTCCGCTGGTCCAGCCGCTGGTCGGCGGGGTCCAGGCGGCGCAGGGCCAGCGCGGCGCGCACCACCCCCAGCCGTTCCGGCCAGTTCAGGTAGGGGTAGCGGGCGAGCGTGCCGGCCAGGTGCAGGGGCGCCGGCAGGTTGCCGCGCCGCAGGCGTCCCATGCGCCCTCCGGGCGCCAGCACCGGCACGTCCAGGCGCGGCTGCAACGGCGCCAGCGCCTGCACCCCGAGCCGCCCGAGCAGGCTCTGGTACGCGGTGCAGCAGCGCAGGTAGACGTGCTGGCCGTTGTCCAGCTCCAGGCCGTCCCGCTGGAACGAGAAGGTCGCCCCGCCCAGCCGCGGCCGCGCCTCCAGCAGGGTCACGCTGGCGCCGCCGTCCGCCGCCGCCAGCGCGGCGGCGATCCCGGCCAGACCGCCACCGACCACGACGACGTCGTCAGGCATGGTTCCCCGATTCACCGGGGCACGATCCACCGGGGCACCCCCTCGGGGTTCCCCGGGCCCCTCCGGCCCTCGGGGTTCGCCGGACACGGTGGGCGCCCTTCACGACGACATCCCCAGCAGGCTGCGGGCGGCGATCCTGGCCTTCCGCCAGGTGGGCAGCGAGACCCGCTGGTGCAGGACCGCCTCGGGGCGGCGGGCGATGCGGCCGAGCAGCTCCCGGTAGATGCCGGACATCGCGGACACGCAGGCGGCGCTGCGGCGGTCCAGCATCGGCAGCAGGCACAGCCCCTCCGCGAAGAAGCGCTGCGCGCGAGCCACCTGAAAGCCGACCAACCGTGTGAACCCGTCGGGCGCTCTGGTCACCGACTCGAGCGCCGTCAGCTCTCCGTCGAGGCCGAAGCGGACCAGGTCCTCCTTGGGCAGGTAGACGCGCCCGTTGTCGGCGTCTTCGCGCAGGTCGCGCAGGATGTTGGTGAGCTGCATCGCGATCCCGAGCTTGTCGGCCAGGACCGGCGCGGCGTGCTGCTCGGCGGAGCCGAACACGCCCAGCGACAACCGCCCGATCGACCCGGCCACGCAACGGCAGTAGTGCGCCAGATCGTCGAAGGTTGGGTAGGAAGTCCCTCGTACGTCCATCTCGACACCTTCGATCAGCTCACCGAAGGCCTTGAGCGGAAGTGGGAAGTGTTGCGAGGCGTCGGCGAGCGCCACCAGCACCGGGTCGTGGTGGCGGTCGAGCCGCGCCAGCTCCGCCCTGGCCGTGGCGAGGCGATCGAGCTTGTCCTGCGGCTCCAGCGGGCCGTCGCCGACGTCGTCCACCCGCCTGGCGAAGGCGTAGACGGCGCAGAGCGCGCTGCGCTTGGCGGGTGGCAGCAGCCGGATCCCGTAATAGAAATTCCGGGCCCGGCTGCGGGTGACGCCTTCGCAGTGGCGGTATGCGGCCTGGACGTCCACGGCGCTCATCCCTTCCGCAGGAGGACGGACGACAGCTCGCGGGCCAGCCGTCCGCGTGTCGGCTTGGGGGAGTAGGACAATACGTCATACTCCGCCGCGATGATCGCCGCCAGCGCGGCGCGGCCGCCCGCGAGGAACCCTGCCACCGCCAACCGCGCCCAGCCGTGAAGGGTAGCGATCAACGGGGCGCCCTCGCTGAGCATATTGCCTGCGCGTGACACCTCGAACTCCATCAGTCGCCGTACCGGCCCGCCAGCCGAGGCCGCGGCGAGATCGCGCTCGTCCACGCCGAAGCGGGCCAGGTCCTCCTGGGGAAGGTAGATACGGTCGCGGGCGAGGTCCTCCGCGACGTCCTGCCAGTGCTCGACGAGCTGCAAGCCGGTGCAGATCGAATCGGACAGCGCCAGCCGCTCCGGCGTCGCCGAGCCGAACACGTACAGCACCAGGTGGCCCACCGGGTTGGCGGACAGCTCGCAGTAGCGGACCAGCCCGGCCAGATCCCCATAGCGGCGGACGGTCTGGTCCTGGCGGTTGGCCCGCACCAGGCGGCGCAGCGGCTCCGGTGGGACGCCGAACGCGCGCACGGTGGTGGCGATCTCGGCGAGCAGCGGGTGCTTGGGGGCCTCGCCTCGGTAGATCCGGTCGATGTCGGCGTCGATCGCGTCGAGCTGCGCCAGCCGGTTTCCCGACGCCTCGTCGCCGATGTCGTCGACCAGCCGCGCGAAGCCGTAGATCGCCATCAGGTGGCGGCGCACCGACCGGGGCAGCAGGCGCAGCGCGACCGGGAAGTTCTCGTGCGCAGCCTTGGCAAGGAGCATTTCCGGGGTGAGCGATCCGCGCTCCAGGCCTGCCCCCTCCTTTCGCCTTGTCGGCAACGCCGGTCTCGAACTGCTCGAACGGATACCCGCCAGATCGCCGGGTTCGCGTCCGACAAACGGAAAGCCTAGGCGCATGATGGCAACCGAGCCAAGCCGGTTTCACACTGGGCCCATCGGGTGGGGTGTCACCGCGAAACGGGGGCATCCTGAGAGCTCGCGATCAACGTCCACGGCGGTCGGCGGACCGTCGGGTAGTTTACCGGCGGATCGGCCGTCTACCTGGAGAAGGGAGGCCGGTCCGTGCAGGCTCCTGGCGGGACCGTCGAGGGGGATCGGGGGGCGATGGAGCGCTGGCGGTCAATGCGGCCGTGGCTTGGCCTTGGTGCCGCGTTCCTGATCGGCAGCATCCCGTTTTCCAACATCGCCGCCCGCCTCACGCGTGGTGTGGACCTCCGCGGGGTCGACAACGGCACGGTGTCGGGCAGCAGCCTGTACCGGGTGGCCGGCTTCGGCCCGCTGGCGGCGGCCGGCGTCCTGGAGGTCGGCAAGGGCACGGTCGGCCCCCTGATCGCCGGGCGCGACCACCCGGTCGCGGCGGCGCTGGCCGCCGGGCTCTGCGTGGCGGGGCACAACTGGTCGCCCTTCCTGCGGGGCGCCGGCGGGCGGGGGCTGTCGCCGGCGATCGGCGCGCTGGGAGTGGCGGCCTGGCCTGGTTCGCTGGTACTGCTGGCGGGGATGGCAGGGGGGAAGATCGTCGGGCAGGCCGCTCCAGGCTCGCTGCTGGCACAGGCGGCCCTGATCCCCGTGCTGGCGCGGGCCAGGGGCCGGCGCGGCGCGCTGTTCGGCGCCGCCGTGCTGGCGCCGATGGTGGTCAAGCGGCTGCTGGGCAATGCCCCGGTGGTGGGCCGGCGCCCCGGCCGCGTGTACCTCACCCGGCTGCTGCTGGACAGGGACGAGCGCTGATGGCGAGCGCCTCGGTCCTGCGCCGCGGGGGCTACCGCGACCTGGTCATCGGCCAGGCGGTCTCCTCGTTCGGCGACTGGATGGGCACGGTGGCGCTGATGGCGCTGGTGCTCGACCTCACCGGCTCGGCCACGGCGGTCGGGGTGATCCTGGTGCTGCGGCTGCTGCCCGCCGGGTTCGCCGGGCCGATCGCCGCCGGCGTCGCCGAGCGCTGGGACCGGCGCCGCATCATGCTGACCTGCGACCTGGCCCGCGCCGGCCTGGTCGCGCTGATCCCCCTGGTGCGGGCGGCCTGGTGGGTCTACCTGTGGGCCTTCCTGCTGGAGGTCGCCAACCTGGTGTTCCTGCCGGCCAGGGACGCCTCCATCCCCGACCTGGTCGACGAGGACGAGCTGCCCACCGCCAACGGCATCATCCTGGGGTCGTCCTACGGCAACATCCCCGTGGGGGCCGGCGCGTTCGCCCTGCTGTCGCTCGTCCCGACCTCCTGGAACGGCTATCTGCACAGCCATCAGAGCGCGCTGCCGCTCTGGCTGGACGGGATCACCTACCTGGTGTCCTACGCCTTCATCCGGCGCCTGCGGGTGCTCGGGCCGTCGCGCGCCCCCGCCGCCGCCGGGCGGCGGGAGCGCGCCCGCAGGGGGGTCTGGTCGGGGGTGGTCGCCGCGTTGCGCCTGCCGATCGTGCGGGCGGTGCTGCCGGCGACCATCACAGCGGTGATCGGCGTTGGCGCGCTGTTCTCGCTGGGCGTGGTGTTCGTTCGTGAGGTGCTGCACGCCAGCACCGCCCAGTTCGGCGCCATGGTGGCCCTGTTCGGCGTGGGCGGGGTGGCCGGCTGGGCCTGGCTGCAACGCCAGAAGGGCGGCCCGACCCTGGCGACCATCCGGCTGGCCGCGGCGGCCATGGGCGTGATCCTGGCGATCATGAGCCTGCTGTCGACCGTGGAGCTGGCCTTGATCGCCGCCGTGCCGTTCGGTGCCGCCGGCGCCTCGGCGCTGGTGGCCAGCATCACCTACGTGCAGGAGACGCTGTCGGGTGAGGACCGGCTGCTGGGCCTCACCGTCTACCACATCGTCTTCCGGGTGGGGCTGAGCGTGGCCGCCATCGGCGGCGGCCTGGCGGCGCAGGCGTTCGGCCCCGCGCGCCTGCCGGTGCTCGGCACGCTGCAGCCGTCGGCGCTGGTGCTGCTCTGCGCCGGCGTGGTCATGGTGATCGGCGCCGCGCTGATGCCCACCTCGCTGGCCCACAGCGCCGAGGCCCAGGCGGCGGCGCACCAGTCCGGGGCCGAGGCCGACCGGTCCGGGGCCGAGGCTCCGGCGCGGGCCCGGACCGGCCTGGTCCGGGACGACCGGGAGGCCGCCCGATGAGGGTCGGCATCGTCACCGACAGCGCGGCCACGCTGCCGCCCGAGCTGGCCAGCGGCAACGAGGTGGCGATCGTGCCGATGGAGGTCACCATCGCCGGCCGCTCCAACGGCGACCGGCGCGTTCCGCTGCAGGAGGTGCTGCAGCACCTCGACGACGGCGTGCGCACCTCGAGCCCCTCGCCGGGACGGTTCTCCAGCGCGATCGCCGCCGCCCAGGACGGCGACGGCGTGCTGGTGCTCACCGTCGCCCGCTCGATGAGCGGCACCTTCCAGGTGGCGAGCCTGGCCGCCAGGCGCGCCACCGGCCCCACCGAGGTCCTCGACACCGGCACGGCCGCCGGTGGCGAGGGGCTGGTGGTCCTGGCGGCGGCGCGGGCGGCCTCCGCCGGCCGCCCGCTCCAGGAGGTGCTCGAGGTCGCCAGGCGCGCGGCGGCCGGGGTCCGGCTGGTCGCCACCCTCCACGACCTGCGGCACCTGGTTGCCGGTGGCCGCCTGCCGAGGGTGGTCGGGTGGCTGGGCGGGATCCTCGGGGTGCAGCCGCTGTTCGAGTTCCGCGGCGGCACCATCCGCCCGCTGCTGCCGGCGCTGTCGCACCGGGCCGCCAGGCGCCGGATGCTGGGGCGCTGGCGCCGCTCGCGGCCGCGCGGCCCGGCAGCGCTGCACGTCGCCGCCCTCCACGCTCTGGAGCGGGACGAGGCGGAGCGGCTCCTGGAGGCGGTCAGGGCGGAGGCGTCGCCGGCGACTTCGTTCATCGGCGAGTTCGACGCGGTGATGGTGGCCCATACCGGCCCGGGCCTGACCGGGCTGGCCTGGTGGTGGGAACCGGAGGGGTCCGGGGAACCCCAAGGGCCGGAGGGGTCCGGGGAACCCCAAGGGGGTGCCCCGGTGGGTCGGGGCCCGGTGGGTCGGGGCCCGGTGGGTCGGGGCCCGGTGGGTCGGGGCCCGGTGGGTCGGGGCCCGGTGGGTCGGGGCCCGGTGGGTCGGGGAGGCTAGCCCATGCGCGGACAGGCGGTGCAGACGGCCACCCGGCGGCTGGTCGGGCAGCAGACGCTGAGCGGGTCCAGCGTGTGGTCCCACCCCGGCCTGCTGGCGGTCTGCATCGTCCTGCCGATGATCGAGGTGGGCCTGCTCTGGGGCGTCGGGCTCACCTCGGCGCTCGGGATCGCGCCGAGCGTCACCGCGCCGGTGCCTTTCGCCATCTTCCACGACCTGCGCTGGCTGATGGTCTACCACAACTCCTGGGCGGGCTTCGCCGTCGAGGCCGTGGCGATGCTGGCCTTCCGTGGGGCCCTGACCGCGCTGCTGGTGCGGCTGGCCTGGCCGCGCGGCGTGGCGCGGCCGTCGCCCGCCGTCCTGCTCCGCAACGCCACCGTGTTCACCCTGGTCAGCGCGGTGCTGCTGGTGCCGTGGGTGGGGCTGCTGTTCGGGCTGGCGGTGATGCCGGTGTCGTGGCTGTTCTTCGCGGCGGTCCCGCCGGTGCTCGCCGTGGGGCTGCTGATCCACCACGGCGTGGTCCGTAGCGGCTGGCAGGCGCCGGCGGCGCGCACTACCGGCTGGGTGGCGCTCACCTTCGTGGTGCTGACGCTCAGCGGCGCGGCGCTCTCGGCCAGCCCCGCGGGGCTGCGTCTGCCGGTGGCGGCGGCCGCCGGCCTGTTCAACGCCTGGGCGTGGAACGGGATCGTCAACGTGCTGTCGCTGGCCCCCAGAGTGCCGCGGCGGACCGTGCCGCTGGTGCCAATCGCCCTGGTCCTGCTGCTCGCGGGGGTCGCCGCCGGCGCCGGCCTGGGGTTCCGGGCCAGCGTCAGCAAGGGCGGCAGCTCGCTGGCGCGGGCGACGTACGCCGTGGGCGGCCGGCCGGTGCTGCTGGTCAGCGGCCTCGGCACCCACTGGGACGGCGTGCAGAGAAATTGGCTCCCCGGCCGTCTCGACGAGCGCCGCTTCTCCTACCGGGGCCAGGACCGGACGGGCCGGCCGCTGCCGTACAGCGACACGGACACCCACCACCCGCTGCCCGAGCTGGTGCGGGTCATGAGGGCACAGGTCGAGACGTTCCACCGCCAGAGCGGTCACGAGGTGGCGATCGTCGCCGAGAGCGAGGGCGCGCTGGTCGCCAAGACCTACCTGGCGGCCACGCCCGGCGCGCCCGTCGACGAGCTGGTCATGCTCAGCCCGCTGGTCCAGCCGGCCAGGGTCTGGTACCCGACCCGTGGCGAGGACGGCTGGGGAGTGGCCGGCGGCTGGGAGCTGCGGGAGCTGGGCGGGCTGTTCCACGACCTCTCCGGCGCGGACCTGTCGGCCGACATGCCGGTGGTGCGCTCGCTCCTCGACCACGGCCCGGCAGTGCGCGACCTGCTCGCCTGCCCGCTTCCCGACACCCGCCAGCTCGCCCTGTTCCCGCTGGCCGACGCTGTGGCCACCCCGCACCCGAGCGAGATCGGCATCCCCAGCGAGGTGGTGCCGGCCTTCCACGGCGGCCTGCTGGCCGACGACAGGGTCCGCCGCGCGGTCTCCACCTACCTGCAGCACGGTACGGTCGACACGGCGACGGTCTGGCCGGTCGCCCAGCAGATCCTGCGGGCCTCGGCGGCTGCCTGGCAGGTGCCAGAGCTGCCGCTGACCCTCAATCCCGGCTGGAGCGGCCCTGGCGGCCGCTCCCCGAGCTGTGACGCGATGGCGGCGTCGCTCCGCGAATGGCTGAGGTGAGGCTCCTGGAGGCCGTCCAGGGCCGCTGGCGGTCACCTGCCCGCGTGGCCGTGGTCGTCTTCGTGCTGGCGTACTCGTGGTGGGTGACGACCTTCCGGCCGTTCACCTGGCCGATCCGGATCTCCACCGCCATCCCGGGGGTATTCCTGCTGCTGCTGGCCGCGCGTGACCACCGCCGCCGGACGGCCCTGCGAGCCTGGGTCGCCTCCTGGCGCCTGGTGCAGGGCCGCCACGAGCCGTCGCCGCTGTGGCGCCGGGTCGTCTGGCGGGGCGGGACCGTGTACTGGTCGTTGCTGATTGTGGCGATCTCGGTCTGGGAGCTGCTGGCGCGGCTGCACGCGCCCAGGTCGCTCTACCCGACCCTGAGCTCGCTGAGCGGCTCGGTCACCAGGGTGCACGCCATCCGGTTCCTGGCGTTCGTGCTCTGGCTCCTGTTCGGCCGGGACCTGTTGCGACGATGAAGGCCTTGTTCCTCACCGTCTGGATCGTCCTGGGGCTGGCGACAGTGGTCGCCGAGGTCGTCGGGCTGCTGTCGGGCGGGCGCTTCCCGACGCTGGGCGACGTGATGAGCTTCCTGATGCGCTCCCGCGTCGGCCGGTGGTTCGTGCTGATCGGCTGGGTCTGGCTCGGCTGGCACCTGTTCGTCCGGTCCGGCGTCCCAGGATTCTAGAAGCGCGATCTCACGCCGGCTGCTGCGTGGTCGTGACGCAGCGGCGGAAGGCGAGCGTGGAGATGGCCACGGCGACGGCGGTCAGGACCAGTGAGGCAACCGTGCGGGTCCACAGGAAGGTGGCCAGGGACTGGCTGACCAGCAGCCACAGGCTGATGCCCGCATTGGCCAGGAAGACCCCGGCCCACAGCAGCGAGATCCGCAGGAAGAAGCGGCGTACGCCGTCGTGGGCCAGCAGCGCCTCTGGCAGGGGCATGAAATCGGCGGCCAGGCGCATCGCCAGCGGCCGGCCGAGCAGCGTCGACCCGATGAAGACGCCGGCCACCAGGCCGGTCCCCAGCGTCGGCTGGAGGAAGTACAGGAACGCGCTGCCCGTGGCCAACGCCAGCGCGGTCCTGGCGGTGAGGCCGATGATCCCGAGCACCAGCATGCCGGACACCCGGCGGCGGGTGATCAGCCGCCGCAGCAGCGAGGTGTAGGACCAGATCAGCGCGGCCAGCAGGGCTCCCCAGAGTCCCATGAACTGCAGCCCGCCGTAGAAGAGCGCGAGCGGGATGAGCGTGGCCTCCAGCACGTGGGGGGTCGCGTGGCGCGCGAGCGCGGTCATGCGAGGGATGGGGAATGGTGGGTGCTTCGAGGGTTTCACGGGAGGGGGGCTCCATCAGAGGCGCGACAGGATTCTGACGCTCGGGGCGATCTTAGCCTGCTACACAGCGCCCGTATACTCAAGCCATGTCTGCCACGGAAGCGCAAGCTGGCCCGGTCAGAGGCCTGGACGCCGCCGCTCTCGGCGATATCCTCGGCGCCATGCTCGACCTGGTTCGCGGCCACGAGGACGAGCTCAACCGTCTGAACGTCTTCCCGGTACGCGACCATGATACCGGCACCAACATGGCCCTGACCCTCGAAGGCGTGGTCAAGGCCGTCGAGGCGACCAGGGGGCGTCCCATGCGGGAGCTGGCCGGCGCGGTGGTGGACGCGGCCATGCTCGAGGCCAGGGGCAACTCGGGGACGATCCTCTCCGAGGCGCTGCGCGGCATGTTCGAGACCTGGGCGCCGCTCGACCTGGTCGGCCCGGCTGACCTGGTGCGTGGGTTCCGGGCCGCGGCGGACCGCGCGGAGCAGTCGGTGCTCAACCCGGTCGAGGGCACCATCCTGACGGTCGCCAGGGTCACCGCCGACGCCATGGAGGAGCTGGCGCCCGCCGAGCTCGACGTCCTGCTGGCCGGCGCCGCCGAGGCCGCCGGGCGCGCGGTCCAGGCCACCACCGCCCAGCTCGCCGTCCTGCGCCGTGCCGGCGTGGTCGACGCCGCCGCCAGAGGCTTCGAGCTCTGCGTCCGCGCGTTCGCCGCGGCCGTGGCCGGAGAGGACGGGAAGGCGCCCACCGACGGGGCGCGGGCCGGCCGGCCCGCACCATCCCAGGGCCACCCGGCCGCCGAGGCGCCCGGCCACGCCGCCGGCGAGCCCAGCCCCGCCTTCGAGGTGCAGTACCTGCTGGCCTGCGGCGAGGACGACGTCCGGGAGCTGGAGCGCTACCTGGCCACCATCGGCGACAGCATCACGGTCGCGCGCGGCGACGGCCGCTGCCGCGTCCACGTGCACACCGACGACGCCGGCGCCGCCATCGAGGCGGCGACCCGGCGGGGGCCCGTGTCCAGGATCGAGGTCGCATACCTGGGAGACGGCGCCCGCTCCGACCGATCCGGAGACGGCGCCCGCTCGGACTGATCCGCGACCCAGGTTGTCATCCATTGGCGGTCGGGCGGTCGGCCAGCACGACCTTCGCCTGTTGCTTGGCCTTGCCGCGCAGGTAGTCGACGGTCACGGTGTCGCCGGGGCTGAGCGGTCGCAGCGCCGCCAGGAAGTCCTCGACGTTGGAGATCTGCTTGCCGTTGATCGCGGTGATCACGTCGCCCGGCCGCAGCCCCGCCTTGGCGGCGGGACCGCCGTTGACCACGTCCAGCACCACCACCCCGCTGCTGGCGCTCACCCCGAGCTGCTGAGCGATCTCCGGCGTCAGGTCGCCCGGCTGGACACCGAGGAAGGCGTGCCGCGCGCGGCCGCTCTGCAGGAGCTGGCTGACGACGTTGACCGCGGTCTCGGCCGGGATCGCGAAGCCGATCGACACCGCCCCCTCCGAGGGCGGGATGAACGCCTCGCTGATGCCGACAACCTGGCCGTTGGCGTTCACCACCGCGCCGCCGGAGTTGCCGGGGGAGATCGCCGCGTCGGTCTGGATCAGGTCGACCAGCGACTGGGTCTGCTGGGCGGAGCCCGGGATCTCCCGGTGCAGGCCGGAGATGATCCCGGCGGTCACGGTGTTCTCGAAGCCCAGCGGGCTGCCGATCGCGATCGCCAGGTCGCCGACGCGCGGCAGCTGCTTCTGGAAGGTCGCCGGCGGCAGGCCCTTCCGGTCGGCCTGGACGACCGCCAGGTCGGTGATCGCGTCGGAGGCGCGGACCGTTCCGCCGACCCGGCGGCCGTCGGCGAAGGCGACCTCGACGCGCTTGCTGCCGTTGATGACGTGCTCGTTGGTGACCACGATCCCGTCAGCCGACCACACCACCCCGCTGCCGAGCCCCTTGCTGGTGATGATGGTGACCACCGAGGTCTGCGTCTTGCTGACCACGTCGGGAATCTGCCCGAAGGAGCCGCTGGCCTGGCTGCTGGGGTTGCCGGCGGTCCGGGGCGGCGGTGCCGCGGAGGCCGGCTGGCGATCCAGTCCGGTGCAGCCACCGGCCGCCGCCACGATGGCGAGCATGACCCCGGCGACCGCCATCCGGCGTGGCCAGCCTCTGATGCGTCGACGCATCCCCGAGCCTCCCGTTCAGCTCATGTCCGAGCTTCACCCGAGGGAATACCAACCGCGAGCCCTGCCGAAACCGGGTCGTGCGACCGAAACGGGTGGATCGAGCCGCCATAGTGGTTCGGCGAGGACCGCACGGCGAAGGTTTCAGCCAGCTCATGGCGGTTCATACCCCGGTCATGGTCGTCACGGCCGGACGGCCGACGCATGATGACCTCGAGCCCGCCGCCAAGGCGCGGGACTGAGACCGAAAGAGGCGAACCGATGGGAATTATCGCTTGGATTCTGCTGGGCCTGATCGCCGGCGCGATCGCCAAGGCGATCCTGCCGGGTGACGACCCGGGCGGCATCATCATCACCACGGTCATCGGGATCCTGGGCGCGCTCGTCGGCGGCTTCCTCGCCACCGCGCTGTTCGGAGCACACCCGCTGGACGACTTCTTTGACGTCAGCACCTGGCTCACCGCCATCGTCGGCTCGATCGTCCTGCTGCTGGTGTGGAGGCTGCTGACCGGCGGCCGCCGGCGAGCGACCAGATAGGCCCGATGGCCGGGCGGCCCGGGCGGCCCGGGCCGCTGGCTCGGCCTCAGGCACGCCGTGCGCCGCCGCCCCTCCTGGCCCGGACCAGACGTGCGGCGGCGGCGCCGGCGCCGGCCAGTGCGGCGGCGCCGCCGACCAACCCGTGATGCCGGCTGGCCCAGGACTGGGCGCTGCGCGGGTGGGCCCGGTGGTCGAACGGCCCGTGGGCCCCGCGGTCGCCGGGCACCGGCTCCCATAGGTTGCTCGGGCGCTCCGGGTCCGCCTGCTGGCTGGTCTGCTGGGCCTGCACCCCGGTGCGGGCGAGGTAGCGGTCCAGCAGGCCGGGCGCGAGCTGGTTGGCGAGCATCGTGGCGGCGGTCGAGCCGCCGACCCAGACCTCCCTGCGGCGGTGCATGGACGCCCAGACGATCGCGCGGGCGGCCACCTCGGGCTGGTAGATCGGCGGCACCGGCTGGGGCCGGCGGGGCAGCCGCGACAGCACCACCTCGAACTGTGGGGTGTTGAGCGCCGGGAGCTGCACCATGGTGATCCGCACGCGCGAGCCGTCGTGCGCCAGCTCGCAGCGGACCGATTCCGTGAACCCCTGGATGGCGTGCTTGGCCCCGCAGTAGGCGGATTGCAGCGGGATGCCCCGGTACGCCAGGGCGGAGCCCACGCAGACGATCGCCCCGCGGTCGCGGGGCAGCATGCGGCCGAGCGCGGCCCTGGTGCCGTACACCTGCCCGAGGTAGGTGACCTCGGTCACCCGCCGGAACTCCTCGGGCGAGACCTCCGTGAAGGGCGCCAGCACCGAGCTCATGGCGTTGTTGACCCACACGTCGACCGGGCCCAGCTCCTCCTCCACGCGGGCCGCCGCCCCCTCGACGGCGGCGGCGTCGGCGACGTCGGCGGGGATCGCCAGCGCCTTGCCGCCAGCGCTGGCCACTTCCTTGGCGGCGGCCTCCAGCGAGTCCGTGCCGCGGGCGATCAGCCCGATCGCCGCGCCCATGCTGGCGAACGCCCGCGCGGTGGAGCGGCCGACGCCCGAGCCCGCTCCGGTGATCACGACGACACTGGGTGGCTTCATCCCTGGCCTCGCTTCCCACACGCGACGCGCCGGCCCGGCGGTGATCTGGTGATCTCCTAAGGCTACGCGCTGGCCGAAAGCTCGGGAGCTGGCTGCTCCCCGGGGTCCACCAGCACGTCCACCAGCACGGGGCCGTCATGGTCCAGCGCCCTGGCGACGGCCTCTTCGAGCTGCCCGGCGGCCTCGACGCGCAAACCGAGCACGCCGCAGGCGTCGGCCCAGAAGGCGAAGTTCGCCGCCATGGAGGTGTCGGCGAGCACCACCTTGACCGGCAGGCGCCGCTCGGTCACGGTCAGCAGCTCGGCCATCAGCTTGGTGAAGCCCTCCGAGCTGACCAGCGCGATGCACTGGCGGTCGGGTTGGGTCGACTGCGCGGCGATCGCGTACGGCAGGCCGGTCGGCATCGCCTCCAGGCTCGCGGACACCAGGTAGCCGCGACCGCCGCGGACCTCGAAATGGCGCGCCGACCAGGTGGTCAGCGGGCCGGGATCGGAGCAGAGCACGGCGTCGCCGGCGGCCAGCCGGTCGATGGTCCGCACCAGGAAGGCCGGCCGGACGGGATCGCCGGCCGAGTCCTCCTGCCGCAGCAGGCGCTCGCGCCAGGCGGCCATGCCGTCCCTGGCCAGCTCCAGGAAGCCGCGGTCCTGCCGACGCCGCAGCAGGGGCAGCAGCGCCTGGAGGGTCTCGCCGGCGTGGCCGACCAGCGGGACGTCGTTCGGCCTGCGGCTGTCGATGCGGGCGAGGTCGGTGTCGAGATGCACCACGCCGAGCGACTCGGGATCGGCGGCGTCCCGCAGGTAGGGGTAGTTGCTGCCGACCACCAGCAGGGTGTCGGCGGCGCGCAGGGCCTGCTGCGAGGGCCGGGTGCCGAGCACGCCCGCGCAGCCGGTGGTCATCGGGTGGTCGTCGGGCACGACCGCCTTGCCCGGCAGCGACTTGACGATCGGGCTGCCGAGCACCTCCGCAACCGCCAGCAGCTCGTTGGTGGCGCCGGTGCCGCCGACGCCGATCAGCATGGCCACGCGGCTGCCCTCGTTCAGCACCGCGGCGGCGCGCTCCAGATCGCCGGCTGGCGGCAGGCCCGGCGCCGCCACGAACACCGGCGCGGTCGGCGGCGAGGAGGCGGTCGTGACCATCCACGGGCCGGACTCGGCCGCGGCGGGCTCCAGGCTCCAGGGAAAGGTGATGTGGGACACCGAGCCCCTGGCCACGGCGTTGCCGATGCCGATGTCGACCATCGCCGGGATCTGCACCGGGGTGTGCACGCGGGCGCTGTAGTCGGCCACGTCCGCCAGCACCTCGTCGAGGCAGACCTCCTGGCCGAAGGCGGTGCCGAGCAGGCGCGTCCGGGGGTTCTCGGTGATCGCCAGCACCGGCTGGCGGTCGAGCTTGGCGTCGTAGAGCCCGTTCAGCAGGTGGATGGCGCCGGGGCCCGAGGTGGCCAGGCAGACCCCGATCCTGCCGGTCGCCTTGGCGTAGCCGCAGGCCATCAAGCCCGCCGCCTCCTCGTGCTGCACCGTCAGGAGCCGGATCTCGTCCTGATGGCGCTCGAAGGCCCGCACGACCCCGTCCGGCCCGTCCCCGGGGCGCCCGAAGACGGTGTCGATCCCCCAGTCGATAAGCCGCCGGACCAGCGGCTCGGACGCGAACTCCCTCACGCGCGGTCCCTCCCCCGAACAGTGCGCCTCGTTAGCGCGTCCTGTCATAGGCGCCGTGATGGTCCGGAACCTACCAGATTGTCATCACCGAGGTGATACCGGCGGCAACAACCCTAGCGGCCGTTCACGACGTCGGCGAGGGCCTGGAGGATGAGGTGGCTCGAGGTGGCGCCGGGGTCCTGGTGGTCCCTGGAGCGCTCGCCCAGGTAGCTGGCGCGGCCCTTGCGGGCGATCATCGGGATGGTGGCCTTCATGCCCTCCGCGGCGGCGGCGGCGGCGCGGTCCAGCGCGGGCCCGAGCTCGACCCCCTCGGCGATCGCCTCGTCGAGCGCGCGCAGCGCCGGGTCCCAGGCGTCGAGCATGGTCTTGTCGCCGACCTGGGCCTTGCCGCGGGCCACCACCGCGTCGTAGCCGGCCCGCAGGGCGGCGGCCAGCTCGGCGTCGGTGGCTTCCTCGGCGCTGCCGAGCTGCTTGCCCATCCCCAGGTAGAACGAGCCGTACAGCGGTCCGGCCGCCCCGCCGACCTTGCCGATCAGCGCCATGCTGACCGCCCTGAACACGCTGGAGAAGTCCTTGTCCGTCAGGCCGTCGAGCCGCTGGAGCACCGCGCGGAACCCTCGCGACATGTTCGTCCCGTGGTCCCCGTCCCCGATCGCCGCGTCCAACCTGGTCAGCGTCCCGGCGTTCTCCTCCACCACTCCCGCCGTCCGCCTGACCCACTCAACCGCCTGCTCACCCGAGAACATTCGGACCTCGTTCCTTGCAACCATCTCGCATCTTCACCCGTGCGGCTCGGGGTGGAGACCACCCCGAGCCGCACCACGGACCTCGGTGACGTCAGTCGATCCATCCGCGGGTCCGCTCGATGGCCTTCCGCCACTCGTGGTAGCCGCTCTCGCGCCGGTCCTCGGACCAGGTCGGCTCGAAGACGCGGTCGACCTGCCAGTTGTCCCGCATCTCGTCCAGGCTCGACCAGTAGCCGGTCGCCAGCCCGGCCAGGTAGGCCGCGCCCAGGGCGGTGGTCTCCTGGACCTGCGGCCGGATCACCGGGACGCCGAGGATGTCGGCCTGGAGCTGCATGAGGAAGTTGTTCTTGACCGCGCCGCCGTCGACCCGCAGGTCCGGCAGGGGCTTGCCGGAGTCCTGCTCGACCGCCTCGGCCACGTCGCGGCTCTGGTAGCACATCGACTCCAGGGTGGCCCTGACCAGGTGGGCGCGGTTGACGAAGCGGGTCAGCCCGACGATCGCGCCGCGGGCCTTCTCGTCCCAGAACGGGGCGAACAGCCCGGAGAAGGCCGGGACGAAGTACGCGCCACCCGAGTCCTCGACCGACTGGGCGATCGCCTCGGTCTCGTCCGCGGAGTTGATCATCTTCAGGTTGTCCCGCAGCCACTGCACGGCCGCGCCGGTGATGGCGATGGACCCCTCCAGCGCGTAGAAGCTGTTGCCGCGCTCCAGCGCGTAGAACCCCGTGGTCAGCAGGCCCGACTTGGACGGGATCACCTGCTGGCCGATGTTCTGCAGCAGGAAGTTGCCGGTCCCGTAGGTGTTCTTGGCCTGGCCGAAGTCGAAGCAGGCCTGCCCGAACAGCGCCGCCTGCTGGTCGCCGGCGTCGCCACACACCGGCACCTGCCCGCGCAGCACGCCATCGCTGGTCGTCTGGCCGTAGAACTCGCGGTCCGAGGAGGGCCGCAGCTCGGGCAGCATCGACCTGGGGACGCCGAGCTGCTGCATCAGGGACTCGTCCCAGTCGGTGTTCTCCAGGTTGAACAGCATCGTCCTGGAGGCGTTGGTGTAGTCGGTGATGTGGTGCCCGCCGTTGACGCCGCCGGTCAGGTTCCAGATGAGCCAGGTGTCGGTGTTGCCGAACAGCAGGTCGCCGGCCTCCGCGCGCGCCCTGGCGCCCTCGACGTTCTCCAGGATCCAGGCGATCTTGGTGCCGGAGAAGTAGGTGGCGATGACCAGGCCGGTCTTGCGCTTGATCTCGTCCTCGAGGCCCTCGGCCTTCCACTGGGAAACGATCGGCTGGGTGCGGGTGTCCTGCCACACGATCGCGTTGTAGACGGGCTCGCCGGTGTTGCGGTCCCACACGACCGTGGTCTCGCGCTGGTTGGTGATGCCGACGGCGGCGAGGTTCTCGTAGGTGAGGTTGGCCTTGGAAAGCACCGCTGCGGTGACCTGCTTGGTCCTGTCCCAGATCTCCTTGGGGTCGTGCTCGACCCAGCCAGCCCTTGGGTAGATCTGCTCGTGCTCCTCCTGCGACACGCCGGCCGAGGTGCCGTCGTGCTTGAACAGCATCGCTCGGGTGCTCGTCGTGCCCTGGTCGATCGCGAGGACGTATTCCTTTGCCATCTGCTGGCCTCCTTGCCGCCGGGTCAGGGACCATTCCTCAGCCAGGTTGCTGTTCGATGATGCCGAACACCGTTTTGAGCATTACGCACCCAAGCCAGTATCATGTCAACAGCAGACGGCGAGACCGGCCGATCCCCGAGCGCCCAGATCAGCGGATCACGGAACAATCCGGATCACGGAGTGGTTCAGATCTTTGGACGGCGGGGCCCAGGCACCTCCATCCACATGGATCAGGGCATCTGACCTGGCCAAGCGCCGTTTGACGTGGGAAGCGGCGTTTCGCTACCATCCCGGATCGCGCCTCCGTCGCATGGTGGGGCTTGCCTTCACGCGGCAGCAGCGGCGGCGGCCCGTGGCGAGTGGCAGCATCTGGCCCTCGCGCGCGGCCCTCGGCGGCGCGGACCTGGGACAACGACAGCAGCGACGAGGCATGGTCGGGACGTGATTGAACGCCCGGCACCGTGGAATTGGAATGAGCAGGACGAACATTGTTGGAAGGGTTCGGTAGGAAGCGGTAACGAGAAGGAGATTGGATGCCAACGATCGCCCAGTTGGTGCGCAAGGGCAGGGAGAGCAAGGTCGCGAAGGCCAAGACGCCCGCGCTGAAGGGCTCGCCCCAGCGCCGCGGCGTCTGCACGCGCGTCTACACCACCACGCCCAAGAAGCCGAACTCGGCGCTGCGCAAGGTCTGCCGCGTGCGGCTGTCCAGCGGCATCGAGGTCACCGCGTACATCCCCGGCGTCGGCCACAACCTGCAGGAGCACTCGATCGTGCTGGTGCGCGGCGGCCGTGTGAAGGACCTGCCGGGCGTTCGCTACAAGGTCATCCGCGGGACCCTCGACACGCAGGGCGTCCGCGACCGCAAGAAGGCTCGCTCCCGCTACGGCGCGAAGGCCAAGCAGGGCTGAGGACCGCAGAGGACAGGGGTAAGGGGACAGAGGCATGCCGCGCAAGGGTCCAGTCACTCGCCGGCCGCTGGCGCCGGATCCGGTCTACCAGTCGCAACTGGTGACCCAGCTCATCAACAAGATCATGCTCGAGGGCAAGCGCTCGCTGTCGGAGCGGGTCGTGTACTCGGCGCTCGAGCAGTGCCGCCGCAAGACGGGCAACGATCCGGTGACCACCGTCAAGCGTGCGGTCGAGAACGCCAGGCCGGTGCTGGAGACGCGCAGCCGGCGCGTCGGCGGGGCCACCTACCAGGTGCCCGTCGAGGTGCGCCAGGCCCGCTCGACCACGCTGGCGCTGCGCTGGCTGGTGCAGTTCTCGCGCAACCGGCGTGAGAAGACCATGGCGGACCGCCTGGCCGGCGAGCTGCTGGACGCCTCCAACGGCGCCGGCGCCGCGGTCAAGCGTAAGGAGGACACCCACAAGATGGCAGAGGCCAACAGGGCCTTCGCCCATTACCGCTGGTAGCGGTCTCGTGGGAATCGAGATGCGAAGAGGGCAAGACAGATCACCATGACGGACACAGCAGTAGAGCGGAAGGCCAGTGGGGCCAAGGGCGGGCTCGCGATTCGCGAGTTCCCACTTTCGCGTACCCGCAATATCGGGATCATGGCCCACATCGACGCCGGGAAGACCACCACAACCGAGCGGATCCTCTATTACACCGGTCGCACCTACAAGATCGGTGAGGTCCACGAGGGCGCTGCCGTCATGGACTGGATGCAGCAGGAGCAGGAGCGCGGCATCACCATCACCTCCGCCGCCACGACCTGCCGCTGGAAGGACCACTGGATCAACATCATCGACACGCCCGGCCACGTCGACTTCACCGTCGAGGTCGAGCGGTCGCTGCGCGTGCTGGACGGCGCGGTCGCGGTGTTCGACGCGGTCAGTGGCGTCGAGCCCCAGTCCGAGACGGTCTGGCGCCAGGCGGACAAGTACCGCGTCCCGCGGATCTGCTTCGTCAACAAGATGGACCGCGTCGGAGCCGAGTTCCACCGCACGGTCGACATGATCAGGGGCCGCCTGGGCGCCGTCCCGGTGGTCGTGCAGCTTCCCTGGGGCGTGGAGAGCAACTTCCACGGCGTCATCGACCTGGTCGAGATGACCGGCCACTACTGGCCCAGCGAAGGCATGGGCGAGCAGTGGGAGGACCGGCCCATCCCCGACGAGTACCTGGACGCCGCCGAGGAGTGGCGGCACCGCCTCTTCGAGCAGCTCGCCGACGTGGACGAGTCGCTGATGGAGAAGTACGTGCTCGAGGAGCAGCCCACACCCGAGGAGCTGCGCAAGGCGATCCGCAAGGCGACCGTCGCCAACAAGATCACGCCGGTGCTGTGCGGCACCGCCTTCAAGAACAAGGGCGTGCAGCCGCTGCTGGACGCGATCGTCTGGTACCTGCCGTCGCCGATCGAGGTCCCGCCCGTGCAGGGCACCAAGCCCGGGGACGAGAGCGCCTTCATCGAGCGCAAGGCCGAGGACACCGAGCCGTTCTCCGCGCTGGCGTTCAAGATCATGAGCGACCCCTACGTGGGCAAGCTCACCTATTTCCGCGTGTACTCGGGCACCCTGAAGGCGGGCAGCCGCGTGCAGAACGCCACCAAGGACCGCACCGAGCGCATCGGTCGGCTGCTGCAGATGCACGCCAACCACCGCGAGGACAAGGACGCGGTGTACGCGGGCGACATCGTCGCGGCGGTGGGGCTGAAGTTCACCACCACCGGCGACACGCTCTGCGACCCGGCGCACCCGATCGTGCTCGAGTCGATGACCTTCCCCGACCCGGTCATCGAGGTCGCGATCGAGCCCAAGACCAAGTCCGACCAGGACAAGCTGTCCGGCGCGCTCGCCAGGCTCTCGGAGGAGGACCCGACCTTCCGGGTCCACACCGACGAGGACACCGGCCAGACGATCATGGCCGGCATGGGCGAGCTGCACCTGGAGGTCCTGGTCGACCGGATGATGCGCGAGTTCCGGGTCGACGCCAACGTGGGCAAGCCACAGGTCGCCTACCGCGAGACCCTGCGCAAGCCTGTGCGCAACGTCTCCTACCGCCACGTGAAGCAGACGGGCGGTCGTGGCCAGTACGGCCACGTGGTGATCGACGTCGAGCCAACCGCCGGCGACGGTGGCGGCTACGAGTTCGTCAACAAGATCGTCGGCGGCAAGATCCCGCGCGAGTACATCCCCTCGGTGGACTCGGGGATCCAGGAGGCGATGAGCTCCGGCGTGCTGGCCGGCTACCCGATGGTGGACGTGCGGGTGATCCTGCACGACGGCTCCTACCACGACGTCGACTCCTCGGAGGCGGCCTTCAAGATCGCCGGCTCGATGGCGTTCAAGGACGCCGCGCGCAGGGGCGACCCCGCCCTGCTGGAGCCGGTCATGGAGGTCGAGGTCGTGACCCCGGAGGAGTTCGCCGGGGACGTGATGGGCAACCTGTCCGGCCGCCGCGGCCGCATCGAGCGGATGGAGCCGCGCGCCAACGCCCAGGCGATCAGGGCGGCGGTGCCACTGGCGGAGATGTTCGGCTACACCACCGACCTGCGGTCCATGACCCAGGGCCGTGCGGTGGCGACGATGCACTTCAGTCATTACGCCGAGGTGCCTGAGGGCATCGCGAGAGAAATCATTGCCCGGATTCGGGGCGAGTAGCTAGGAGTCCGAGGGAGCGGAAAGGATTACGAGATGGCGAAGAAGAGGTTTGAGCGGACGAAGCCGCACTTGAATATTGGGACGATGGGTCATATTGATCATGGGAAGACGACGTTGACGGCGGCGATTACCAAGGTGTTGCACGAGGCGAACCCGGATGTGCCGTTTACGC